>Ga0268266_10000655_pt1 | contig 46843 bp, 43 predicted proteins | sample KBSS13metaG_FD_190356 | JGI IMG/M metagenome (GOLD analysis project Ga0268266, IMG submission 190356) | Switchgrass rhizosphere microbial communities from Kellogg Biological Station, Michigan, USA - KBS S1-3 metaG (SPAdes) (version 2) | ecosystem: Host-associated > Plants > Roots > Rhizosphere...
GCCGTGGCACTGCTCGCAGGGGACGTAGACGTCGGGCAGGAAGTGCATCTCGATCTTGATCTGGCCGTCGCCTTTGCAGACCTCGCAGCGGCCGCCTTTGACGTTGAAGCTGAAGCGGCCCGGCTTGTAGCCGCGCGCTCGCGACTCCTGCGTCTGGGTGAAGAGCTGGCGGATGTGGTCGAAGACCCCGGTGTAGGTGGCCGGGTTGGAGCGCGGCGTGCGCCCGATCGGCGACTGGTCGATGTTGATGATCTTGTCGATCTGGCCGAGCCCGTCGATGCCGTCGTGGGCGCCGGGCCGCAGCTTCGCCTGGTGCAGGCGGTTGGCGACCGCGTGGTGCAGCGTCTCGTTGACGAGGGTCGACTTGCCCGAGCCGGAGACGCCGGTGACGCAGCAGAAGACGCCGAGCGGGATCTCGACGTCGACGCCCTTGAGGTTGTGTTCGCGGGCGCCGCGGACGAGGAGCTCGCCGGTCGGCCGGCGGCGTTCGGTCGGGACCTCGATCCGTTTCTTGCCGGAGAGGTACTGGCCGGTCAGCGAGGCGGGGTTCTTCGAGACTTCCTTCGGCGTGCCGGCGGCGATCACGTGGCCGCCGTGTTCGCCGGCGCCCGGGCCGAGGTCGACCAGGTGGTCGGCGGCCATCATCGTCCCCTCGTCGTGCTCGACGACGATCACCGTGTTGCCGAGGTCGCGGAGCCGGTCGAGGGTCGCGATCAGCTTCTCGTTGTCGCGCTGGTGGAGGCCGATCGAGGGCTCGTCGAGGACGTACATCACGCCGACCAGGTGCGAGCCGATCTGGGTCGCGAGCCGGATCCGCTGCGCCTCGCCGCCGGAGAGCGAGCGGGCCGAGCGGGCCAGCGAGAGGTAGCCGATGCCGACGTTCTCGAGGAACGAGAGCCGCTCGGTGATCTCGCGCACGATCAGCCGCGCGATCGCCTTCTCGGTCTCGGTCATCTCCAGGGTGCGGATCCACTCGGCGGCGGCCTGGGCGGAGAGGTCGCTGTACTCGGCGATGCTGAGGCCGCCGACCTTGACCGCGAGGCTCTCCGGCCGCAGCCGGGCGCCCTTGCAGGCGGGGCATGGCTGCTCGGCCATGTAGCCCTCGATCCGCTCGCGGTTGGACTCCGAGTCGGTCTCTTCGTAGCGCCGCTGGAGGTTGTTGACGATCCCCTCGAAGCGCACCTTGTAGGAGCGGCGGCGGCCGAAGCGGTTGGTGTAGGAGACGTGGTGGCGCTCGTCGCCGGTCCCGTAGAGGAAGATCTCCCGCTCTTTCTTGGTCAGCTGCGACCAGGGCTTGTCGGCGTCGACGCCGTAGCTCTCGGCGACCGAGGCGATCAGCCGCCGCCAGTAGGCGGTGATGCCGCGGTTCCACGGCTGCAGGGCGCCCTCGGCGAGCGAGAGAGTCGGGTCGGGGACGACCAGCTCGGGGTCGATCACCCGCTGGAAGCCGAGCCCGTGGCAGCGGTCGCAGGCGCCGTGGGGCGAGTTGAAGGAGAAGATCCGCGGCTCCAGCTCGGGGATCGAGGTGCCGCAGTTGAGGCAGGCGAACTGCTCGGAGAAGAGCAGGATCTCGTTCTCACCGCTTTTGCCGTCGAGGATCTCGACTTCGATCAGCCCCGCTGCAAGCCCGGCGGCGGCTTCGACCGACTCCGAGAGGCGCCGGCGCAGGTCGGTCTTCATCACCAAGCGGTCGACGACGATCGAAACGTCGTGTTTGTACTTCTTGTCGAGGGCGATGTCCTCGTCGAGGCGGCGCAGCTCGCCGTTGATTTTGGCCCGCGAGTAGCCCTCGAGCCGCATCTGCTCGAGCAATTTCCCGTACTCGCCTTTGCGGCCGCGGACGACCGGGGCCATGACCATGAATTTGGTCCCCTCGTCGAGCGTCATCAGCCGGTCGACGATCTGCTCCTGGGTCTGGCCGGTGATCTCCTCGCCGCACTCGGGACAGAACGGGGTGCCGATCCGCGCCCAGAGCAGGCGCAGGTAGTCGTAGATCTCGGTCACGGTGCCGACGGTCGAGCGCGGGTTGCGCGAGGTCGTCTTCTGGTCGATCGAGATCGCCGGCGAGAGCCCCTCGATCGAGTCGACGTCGGGCTTCTCCATCAGGCCGAGGAACTGCCGCGCGTACGAGGACAGCGACTCGACGTAGCGGCGCTGGCCCTCGGCGTAGATCGTGTCGAAGGCAAGGCTCGACTTCCCGGACCCGGAGAGTCCGGTGATCACGATCAGCGCGTCCCGGGGCAGCTCGACGTCGATGTCCTTGAGGTTGTGCTCCCGGGCGCCGGAGATGACGATTCGCTCAGAGGCAGCCACTTATCTCGATTCTACGCACACGAACAGATGTTCCCTCAACCCAGGGCGAGTGACAGCTTGCGGCGATAGGCGCGGGCGGTGGGATCGGCGGGGTCGAGGTCGCTGAGGACGCCGACGATCGCTTGGCGGAGGTCGTCGCGGTTCTCGTCCTCCGCCCCGCTCAGCGCCTCGATCAGGGCGTCGAGCGCCGTCTCCCGCTCGCCGCGGTCGAGGGCGGCGAAGGCCTCGCTGCCGATGCCCGCCTTGGCGAGGCGCACGCGGGCGGCGATACCGGCGGCGGCGAAGTCGGTCTCGTGTCCCTCGACCGCCTCCAGCGCCTCGTCCTCCGCCCCGCGCGCGAGGCGGGCCTTGGCGAGGGCGACGGCGATGTCGGCGCGGCGCGGCTCCAGCTCAGAGGCCTCGCGCAGGGAGAGCTCGTCGCCGGCCGCCAGCAGCTCGTCGGCGCGGGACGGGGCGAGGCCGTCGAAGAAGGCCTCGACTTTCGCCGGCGGCAGGGCGCCGACGAACTCGTCGACGACCTTGGCGTCGCGGAATGCCTTCACCGCCGGGATCCCCTGCACCTGGAAGGCCGCGGCGAGGCGCTGGTTGGCGTCGACGTCGACCTTGGCGAGGACGACCGTGCCCTGCCGCGCGGCCTCGGCCTTCTCCAGCGCCGGGGTCAGCTGCTTGCAGGGTCCGCACCAGTCGGCCCAGAAGTCGACCACGACCGGCACCTGCCGCGAGCGCTCGACGACCTCCTGCTCGAAGGTCGCCTCGGTGACGTCGACCGCCATCCGCGCTCAGGCGCCCGCGGTCATGCCGTCGAGGTCACGGCGCAGCTCCCGCAGCTCGTCGCGGATCCGGCCCGCCTCCTCGAAGCGGAGATCGTCCGCCGCCGCGAGCATCTCCTCCTCGAGCGCGACGATCGTCTTCTCCAGCTCCTCGGGCGTCTCGAAGTCGTCGCCGCGCCGGCGCCGGCGTTTGCGCGGCGCCCGGTCCTCCATCGCCAGGAACTCGGACATCTCAGAGATGCCTTTGCGGACGGTCTCCGGCGTGATCCCGTGCTCCTCGTTGTAAGCGACCTGGATCGCCCGGCGGCGGTCGGTCTCGCGCATCGCCGCCCGCATCGCGTCGGTCTCCTTGTCGGCGTACATCACGACCCGCCCGTTGACGTTCCGCGCCGCGCGGCCGATCGTCTGCACGAGGCTGGTCTCGCCGCGCAAGAAGCCCTCCTTGTCGGCGTCGAGGATCGCCACCAGCGAGACCTCCGGCAGGTCGAGCCCCTCGCGCAGGAGGTTGACGCCGACGAGGACGTCGTACTCGCCGAGCCGCAGGTCGCGGACGATCTGGATCCGTTCCAGGGTGTCGACCTCGGAGTGCAGGTAGCGGACCTTGACCCCGTACTCGAGCAGGTAGGCGGTCAGGTCCTCGGCCATCTTCTTGGTCAGGGTCGTGACCAGGGTGCGGTCGCCCGCCTCGGCGACCTTCTTGACCTCGTTCATCAGGTCGTCGATCTGGTTCTTCGTCTCGCGCAGCTCGATCTCCGGATCGACGATCCCGGTCGGGCGGACGATCTGCTCGACGGTGCGGGTCGCTTCGGCTTTCTCAAACGGCCCCGGCGTCGCCGAGACCATCACCAGCTGCTTGACCCGTTCGAGGAACTCGTCGAACTTCAGCGGCCGGTTGTCGATCGCCGAGGGCAGGCGGAAGCCGTAATCGACGAGGGTCGTCTTCCGCGAGCGGTCTCCCTCGTACATGCCGCCGATCTGCGGGATCGTCTGGTGGGACTCGTCGACGAAGACGACGAAGTCGTCGGGGAAGTAGTCGATCAGCGTGTGCGGCGGGCTGCCGGCGGGCCGGCCGTCGAGGATCCGCGAGTAGTTCTCGATCCCCGAGGTGAAGCCGAGCTCTTTGATCATCTCGAGGTCGTACATCGTCCGCTGCCGCAGCCGGTGCGCCTCGAGCTGCTTGCCTTCCTCCTCCAGCTCGACGGTCCGGGATTCGAGTTCGGCGCGGATTTCTTCGACCGCGCGGTCGACCGTCTCGTCTTTGGTGACGTAGTGCGAGGCCGGCCAGACCGAGACGTGGTCGATCACGTCGAGCACCTCGCCGGTCAGCGGGTCGAAGTGCTGGATCCCCTCGATCTCGTCGCCGAAGAGAGCGATTCGGTAGGCCGACTCGGCGTAGGAGGGCATGATCTCCAGCACCTCGCCGCGAACCCGGAAGGCGCCGCGGCCGAGAACCTGGTCGTTGCGCTGGTACTGCATCTTCACCAGCTTGCGCAGCACGTCGTCGCGGTCGATCTCCTCACCGACCTTGAAGAGCTGCATTTTTTCGTTGTAGACCTGCGGCGAGCCGATCCCGTAGATGCAGGAGACCGAGGCGACGATGATCACGTCGCGGCGGGCGAACAGCGCCGCGGTGGCGGCGTGCCGCAAGCGGTCGATCTCGTCGTTGATCGAGGAGTCCTTCTCGATGTAGAGGTCCTGCGCCGGGACGTAGGCCTCGGGCTGGTAGTAGTCGTAGTAGGAGACGAAGTACTCGACCGCGTTGTCGGGGAAGAACTCGCGGAACTCGTTGCAGAGCTGCGCGGCAAGCGTCTTGTTGTGCGCGATCACCAGGCTCGGCCGCTGCACCTCCGCGATCGTCGCCGCCATCGTGAAGGTCTTGCCGGTGCCGGTGGCGCCGAGCAGGGTCTGGAAGCGGTCGCCCTCGCGCAGGCCCTCGGCCAGCCCCGCGATCGCCTTCGGTTGGTCCGCCGTCGGGGTGTAGGCGGGGTTCAGCTTGAAATCCGGCACGTCCAGAACATAGCTGGCGCTTATGCTGGGCCTTCGATGAGGCTTTCGCGCGCGGCACTGGCCGCTTTGTTCACCTTCACCGGGACGATGCACTTCGTCCGGCCGCGCTTCTTCGAAGCGATCGTGCCACCGGCGATCGAGGCCCAGAAGAAGGAGGCGGTCGCGGTCAGCGGCGTCGCCGAGATCGCCGGCGCGGCCTTCCTCCTCCACCCCGCCTCGCGCCGACTCGGGCGCTGGTGGCTGCTGGCCCTGCTGGTCTCCGTCTTCCCGGCCAACGTCCACATGGCGGTCAGCCCGGAGCAGATCCGCGGGCTCGACATGCGCAAGTTCCCTCGCTGGGCGCTCTGGGCGCGACTGCCGCTGCAGCCACTGGCGATGATCTGGGTCTGGCGCACGACCCAGCCGAAGTAATAGAATGTTTTGTCTGAAATGAACCACCGCGACCGCTTCTCAGCCAACCTCCGCCGCGCCCGCCAGGACGCCGGCATCTCTCAGGAAGAGCTGGCCGAGCGCTGCGAAATCCACCGCACCGAGGTCTCGCTGCTCGAGCGCGGCGGTCGCGAACCGCGCCTCGGGACGATGGTCAAGCTCGCCACCGCCCTCGGGACCACGCCGGAAACGCTCTGCGCCGGGATCGCCTGGGACGCGAAGAAGCGCGACTACAAGGTCGACGAACCGAGCTGAGCGGCAGATCTGCCCCTAGCTAGGGCAGGAACTGTTCGATGATCCCCTGCGCGGGGCCCAAGAAGCTTTCGGCGTTGCCGAGGAAGGATTCGGCGTCGTTGATGAATTCGATCGCCTGCTCGAGCGGGATGCTCTGGACGGTCTGGCGCAGCGGGCCGGCGACGAAGGACGGCAGGGCGCCGGCTTCCTCGGCGTCGTCGACGGCGCGGACGAGGCCGGCGCGGATCGCCCTGGCGAGCTTCTCGTCGTCGATCCCGTAGCGCTCCTTGAAGCGTTCGCGGCCCTCGGGCGTCGCCAGCGCCCGGGCCAGCACCTCGCGCGAGACGCCGAGCTGACAGGCGGCGCCGTCGAGGGCGGAGATAGTGAACTGGTTGGCGATCTGACCGAGCGACTGCGGGTTGCTCCAGGGCCGCGGCTGGCAGGGGTTCTGGACCTTCTCCGGCTCGTAAGAGGAGCCGCCGGCGGCGAGGTAGGCGCCGACCAGCACCAGCGAGGCGAGGATCGAGCCGATCACCAGCGCCCGCCCGCTCCAGCGGCTCTCCCCGCTCACAGGTCGACCCTCCGCGAGAGGCCTATCGGGAACAGCGCGATCAGGCCGAGCAGCGCCGCGAGGATGAAGGAGGTGCTGAAGGCGTGGGTGGCGCCGCGGTCGAGCTGGTCCTGCAGTTCGCCCTGGAGCTGCTCGACTTCGGCCCGCTCGGCGGGGTCCGAGGGCTTCGGCTCGAAGGCGGGCTCGATCGTCGGCACCTTGCCCTTCTCCGTTTCGAGCTGGGCGCTGACCTTCTCGGCGAGGTCGAGCTTCAGCAGCGGGTTGATCGGCGAGTCGAGGATCACCGCGGTGCCGGCGTCGATCGCGTCGTGGCGCTGCTGGTCGATGTCGGCGGTGAAGATCGGGGTCAGCGCCAGGAGGCCGATGACGACGCCGGCGTGGCGCGAGGAGATCGTCCAGCCGCCGTGGATCGCCTGCGGCGAGCGCCCGTGCAGGGCGGTCTCGGTCAGCGCCGAGAGGACCAGCGAGAGGCCCAGGCCGACGAGGATCTGCGGCGGCAGGGTGAGGACGATGGTCGCCTTCGGCAGGAAGGCGAGCCCGGCGAGGCCGCCGGAGACGAGGATCGCCCCCGCCGCCGCCCGCGAGCGCGTGTCGCCGACCCGCTCCGCCATGCGGCTGCCGAGGATCGCTGCCAGCGGCATCACCGAGACGACGAGCGCCGCTTCGATCGGGCTCAGGCGCCAGCCTTCGATGAGCAGCAGGACGAGCAGGAAGAGGGCCGCGGCGATCGCTGCCGAGACCATCGCCAGGGCGAGGTTCGCCCAGAGGTGGGGTTTGCCGGTGCGGCGCACCTCGGTTTCGATGATCCCGGTCGCCGCCTCGTGCCTGGCGACGGAGAGGATCGGCACCGCGGCGGCGAGCGCCACCGGCACCTGGATCAGGAAGATCGACTGCCAGGAGACGAGCTCGGTGAGGATGCCGCCGATCGCCGGGCCCAGCGCCGCGCCGGTCGCCCCCGCCGCGGCCCAGACGGTCGCCGCGCGCCGCTCGGAGCCGACCGTGGCCGGCAGCAGCTCGAGTGCCGCGGTGACCGCGGCGGCGCCGCCGAGCGCCTGCACGCAGCGGGCGACGAGCAGGGTCGAGAGGTCGTCGGCGAGCCCGCAGGCGAGCCCGGCCCCGGCGAAGACCGCCAGCCCGACGGCGGCGGTCCGGCCCGGCCCGGCCCGCCGCGCGATCAGCGCCGCCGGCACCGCCGCCAGCGCGATCACCAGGTTGAAGGAGATCAGCACCCAGGTGACGCCGGCGATGCTGGTGTCGAGTTCGCGGTAGATCTCCGGCAGCGCCAGGACGACGATCGAGGAGTCGGCGAGGACGACGCCGACCGCCAGCGCCAGCGCGGCGACGCGCGGCCTAGCGGAGGTTTCCATACCCCAGCTCCGATGCGTACTCCTGGCGGTACTCGTCGCGCTTCTCCAGCACCTCTTCGACGTAGGCGCGGGTTTCCGGGAAGGGGATCGCCTCGACGGTCAGGTCCGCGCCGCCCCACTCGTCGGCGTTCCCCGGCCCGGCGTTGTAGGCGGCCAGCGCCGCCGCCTCGTCGCCTTCGTAGCGGTCGAGCAGTTCGTGCAGCAGGAAGGTGCCGTAGCGGATGTTCAGTTCGGGGTCGCTGAGGTCGGACAGCTTGAAGGTCGTGCCGCCGCTCTGCTGCTCGATGTAATCCGCCGCTTCTGGAGTGATCTGCATCAGCCCGCGCGCCCCCGCGCTCGACGTCTGGTCGCTGAACTTGGACTCGGAGTAGATCACGGCGGCGATCAGCGCGGCATCGACTCCCTTCTCGTCGGCCTGCTGGCGGATCACGTCCTCGTGGCGCAGCGGCAGCGTCAGCTCCTTGAGCGCGTGGTCGAAAGCGCCGCTCGCGACCAGAGCGCCGGCGAAGACGCCGAGCAGCGCCGCGACGGCGCCGAGGGCGACGAACCGGCGACGGCGGATCGTCCTGCGCTTCATCGCCGCAGCTTGTCGAGCAATGCGGACAGCGCCCCTTCGAGGTCCTCCACCGAGCCGTCGTTGGCGATCGCGTGCTCGGCCCGCTCGGCCTTCTCCGGCTGGGTCAGCTGCCGCGCCTCGCGCTCGTCGACCAGGGCGTGGCCGCGGGCCTCGGCGCGCTCGCGGCGGACCTCGTCGGCGGTGACGATGGCGACCGTCGTGTCGAAAGCCTTGTCGCTGCCCGCCTCGAAGAGCAGCGGCACCTCGACCACGGCGACCTCGGTCCCGGCCGGCAGCGAGAGCAGCCATTCGGCGGTCCGGCGCTGGACCAGAGGGTGGATCTGCGACTCCAGCCAGGTCAGCTGCTCGGGGTCGGCGAAGACGATCTCACCGATCTTCGCCCGCTCGATCTTCCCCTCGGGGGCGACTTCCGGCCCCCAGCGCTCGACCAGCTTCTCGCGCAGCTCGTCGCTTTCGAGCAGCTCGTGGACGACCGCGTCGCTGGAGAGCGTCGCCGCGCCGAGGCGCGCGAACGCCTTCAGGGCCTCCGACTTCCCGGCGGCGATACCGCCGGTGAGGCCGATCTTCAGCGGCGCCATCGGCGCCGCTCAGCTCTGCTCTGACTCGCCCGTCTGCGCGTCGTCGTCAGAGGACTCGTCGCCCGAGGCCTCGTCGACGTCGTCGGGGGAATCCGGCCGCTCCTGCACCGATTCGCCCTCCTGGTGCTCGGCCTGCTCCTCCTCGGTGGTGCCGTTGGCCTCGGCAACCGGGGCGGGGTCCGCCTCCTCGGAAGCCTCGACCTCGGCGGGAAGGTCTCCGGGCGCCTCTTCGGTCGGCTGCTCCGTCTCGGCGGGCTGCTCCTCGACGGCGGCGTCCTCGGCCAGGGCCTCCTCGGCGGGCGGCGCGGCCTCCTCGGCGGCCGTAGCCGCGTCGGCGAACGCGTCCGCCATCGCGCCGGTGGGCGGTGCCGCCTCGGCCTCAGGCTCGGTCCCCTCGGTCTGCGCGCCTTCGGCCTGGGCGATCTGCTCGCCGAGGCCGGCCATCGCCATGTTCTGGCCCTCGACCCGCTTGATGCTGAGCGAGAGGCGGCGGCGCTCTTCGTCGATCTCGAGGATCTTGACGTTCAGTTTCGAGCCCGGCTCGACTACTTCGCTCGGGTTCTCGACGTGGTGGTCGGCAAGCTCAGAGATGTGGACCAGGCCCTCGACCCCGGGGAGGATTTCGACGAAGGCGCCGAAGGCGACGACCTTGGTCACCGTGCCCTCGAGCACGTCGCCGCCGCGATGGGTGCTGATCACCCGCTGCCAGGGGTCCTCCTGGGTCTGCTTCAGACCGAGGGAGATGCGCTGGCGGTCGCGGTCGATGTCGAGAACTTTGATCCGCACGGTGTCGCCGATCGCCACCACTTCGGAGGGGTGGTTGACGTGGCTCCAGGAAAGCTCGGAGATGTGGATCAGGCCGTCGATCCCGTCGAGGTCGACGAAAGCGCCGAAGTCGACGATGTTGGAGATCTTGCCTTCGACGACCTGGCCCGGCTCGAGGCGGCCGAGGATCTGCTCGCGGACCTCTTTGCGCTCCTCCTCGAGGACCGCGCGGCGCGAGAGGACGACGTTGTTGCGGCTGCGGTTGAGCTCGATGACTTTGCACTCGAGCGTCTGGCCCATGAACTCGTCGAGGTTGTGGACGCGGCGGATGTCGACCAGCGAGGCCGGCAGGAAGCCGCGGACCCCGAGGTCGAGGATGAGACCGCCCTTGACGACCTCGATGACGCTGCCTTCGACCGGTTCGCCCGAGTCGGCGGCGACCTCGATGCGGCGCCAGGCCTTCTCGAAGCGGGCACGCTTCTTGGAGAGGATCAGGCGGCCCTCGGCGTCCTCCTTGGTGAGGACCAGGGCGTCGATCTCCTCGCCCAGCTCGACCTCTTCGTGCGGGTCGACCGACTTGCGAATCGAAAGCTCGTTGGAGGGAATGACCCCCTCGGCCTTGTAGCCGATGTCGACGAGAACCTCGTCTTTGTCGATCCGGACGACCTTGCCTTTGACGACGTCGCCCTCCTCGAAGGAAACCATCGTCGCCGCGTAATTCGGGACGATCTTGCCGTCGATGTTGAGCAGCAGGCCGCCTGAGCCCTCTACGGGGGTGGCGCTCGGCGCAGGGGTCAGGGTCTCGGTCGCGGACACGGCGGCGAATAATGGCAGAATCGGGCGCGATGCCGGTCCGAGCGACGAAGCGCGGTGAGGAACGCACGCCCCTGGGCGGCGAGCGGGACGTCCTGATCTGCGGCGCCAGCTTCGCCGGGCTGACCGTCGCGCGCGAGCTGGCCGGCTCCGGGGCCGACGTCCTGATCGTCGACCGCTACGAGATCGGCGAGCGCCAGACCTCGGCCTGCGGGATCCCGACCGACTGGCTGCGGCGCCTCGACCTGATGGACGCCGAGCGCCAGCGCTTCGACACGCTGGTCATGCACACCCCCCACGGGACGAGCCGCTACAAGCTCCCCTGGACCTTCTCGACCTTCGACTACCGCGAGATCTGCCAGCTGCTCTGGCGCGACTGCGACGCCGGCTTCGAGACCGCCAAGGTGCACGGGCGGGCGACGCCTGCCAACGGCGACGGTGCGATCGCGGTCGAGACCGACCGCGGCACGATCTCCGCCCCGCTGGTCGTCGACGCGCTCGGCTGGCGGCGGATGCTGGCCACCGGCGACGGCTACCAGCCGCCCGACGCGCCGCTCTCGCGTGGCCTCGAGGTGCACCCGGGCGGCGAGTCCGAGGACCTGGCGATCTGGATCGACCGCAAATACGTCCCCGCCGGTTACGGCTGGTCGTTCCCGGCCAAGGACGAGCTGCGGATCGGGATCGGCTCCTTCGACCCCCGCTTCCACGTCAAGGACACCACCGTCGAGCTGACCCGGGACCTCGGCAAGGAGCCGAACGAGTACCAGGGCAACTGGATCCCCCACAAGCTGCGCACCGCCACCGAGGGCGGCGTCTTCTTCGTCGGCGACTCGGCCGGCCACTGCCTGCCGCTCAGCGCCGAGGGGATCCGCACCGCCCTCTACTTCGGGATCGCGCTGGGGCGCGAGCTGCGCGGCGTCGTCGAGGGGCGGCAGACGCGCGAGGAGGCGGCCGAGACCTACGCCGCCTTCCACGACTCCCACGAGTGGAAGTTCAAGTGGATGCTGCGGGTGCAGAAGCTGATCCCGCGGATTCCGCCGCGAATCCTGGCGCCGGCGATCAGGCTGATGGGCTCGAAGCGCTTCGTCGACTGGTCCTTCACGCACTACCTGCGGATCGCGCCGCCGGAGTTCGCCGGCGCCGGGCGCCCCGGCGGCTCAGCGAACGACCAGAACGGTGCCGGCCAGCAGCAGGACCACGCCGAGGACGCGCTCGGGGCTGAGCGGGACCTCGTCGAGGCCAAACAGGCCTAGCCGGTCGATCACGACCGAGGCGGTGAGCTGGCCGAAGACGGTTGCCGCGGCGACCCCGCCGGCGCCGATCGCGGAGACGGCGATCAGGGCGTTGAGCACGTAAAGGGCACCCAGCAGGCCGCCGAGCAAGTAGTACCAGCTGACGTCGAAGCCGCTGCTCAGGCCCCCGGCCTTGCCGCTGAGGATGACGACCGCGGCCAGCGCCGCGGTCCCGACCGAGAACGAGATCAGCGCCGCCGGCAGGCTGCCGGTCGCCTTGCCGAGGCCGGCGTTGATCGGCGCCTGGGCGGCGATCAGGCCGCCCGCGACGGCGGTGAGGAGGACTGCGAGCCCCCTATCCATCGATTTCCTTGCTGTCTCGCGTGATCTTTGCCGTGGACATGTGTTGGTCGATTAGTGCGGGGTTTGAACCTTCCCGCTCTCTTATCAGTAACGCAGACGAGTCGACCAGTCGATGCACGAGGAGAGTCGCCGATGACGCCGCCGCCCGCCGAGCAGTTTGCCGCCCGTGTCTTCCTCGGCCCGACGCTGCGCGCGCAGCCGGACCGGCGCCTCGTCGACCTCGTGCGCGACGGCTACGACGCCGCCTTCGAGGAGATCGTGCGGCGCTACCGCCGGCCGCTGGACCGCTTCGCGGCGGCGATCGTCGGCGGCCGCTCCGAGGACGTCACCCAGGACGCCTTCTCCAAGGCGCTGCTGGCGCTGCGCGGCTCGGCGGCGGAGATCGAGCTGCGGCCCTGGCTCTACCGGATCGTCCGCAACACGGCGCTGAACGACCTGCGCGACCGCGGGCCGGCGGTCGAGGAGCTGGACGAGGCGGTGCCCGGCGCCCGCAGCGCCGCCGCGGTGGCGGAGTCGAGGCAGGAGCTGCGCGACCTGATGGAGCGGCTGCAGGCGCTGCCCGAGCCGCAGCGGGCGGCGCTGGTGATGCGCGAGCTGGAAGGGCTGAGTCACGAGGAGATCGCCACCGCGCTGGGCGTCAGCGGCGGCGCCGCGAGGCAGGCGATCTTCCGGGCGCGGGCGGCGCTGCGCGACGGGCTCGGGCTGCTGGTGCCGATGCCGTTGCTGCGGGCGCTGGCCGAGCACGGAGACGACGCGGCCCAGGCGGGCGGCGCGATCGCGGCCGGCGCCGGCGCCTCCACCGCGGGCGGCGCGGCGCTGGGCGGAATCGGCGGCGGCGCGCTCAAAGTAGGGATGGCGACGGTGCTGATCGCCGGCACCGTCGGCGCCGGGGTGGCGATCGACCACCATCGCGGCGGGCGGACCGGCCCGGAGACTGCCGAGGCGGCACCGCTGGAGGTCGCCAGGCAGGGCAGCCGGACGGCGAGCGGCGGCGGAAGCGGAAGCGACGACTCATCCCGCTCTGGTCGCCGAGGCAGCGACGAGGCGAGGGCCGAGGACGGCCACCGCGGGGACCGCTCGGGCGAGGGCGGCGGCTCGCTCGGCGACGGCGATCGCAGCGGCTCGAACAGCGGCTCCGGGGTATCGGGCGGGCGCTCGGGACACTCCGGCGAGGACCGCGACGGCCACGACGGCTCCGGCGACAACTCCGGCCCGGGATCGATCTCGGGCGGCCATCACCGCGGCGACTACGAAGGGATCGACGACCACGACGGCGACTCGGGGTCGGGCTCCGACGACTCCGGCGGCGGCGACGGCAGCTCATCGGGCTCGGGCTCGAGCGACGAGGGCCTCACCAGCGGCGACGGCGAGGACGGCGGCAGCTCCGGACCCGGCGGCGGCGAGATCGAGGAACCGGTTACGACGATCCCCGAAACCGAGATCGAGGATGGGAGCAGCTCCGGCTCCGGCGAGGGCGGCTCGGGCTCCGGGAGCGGCGATCTCAGCGACGGCGAGACGAGCGGGCTGGACGGAAGTTCGTAGCCGCGTGATCTTCGCCGCGCCCCCGGGTTGAAGCCCCAACCAGTTGTTACTTCGACCCTAGGAGGAAATGGCATGACCCCGACCGAAGCACGGCGACCCCGCCTTGGCATGACCTTGCTCGCGCTGGCGCTGGGAGCGCTCGCGCTGCTGGCCATGCCGGGCCTAGCCGCCGCCAAGGACCGCAACCACGACCGCATCCCGGACCGCTGGGAGAAGCGCCACAAGCTCTCGCTGACGGTCAACCAGGCGCGTCACGACCAGGACGGCGACCACCTGCGCAACCGGGGCGAGTTCCTCGCCGGCGACAACCCCCGCGACCGCGACAGCGACGACGACGGGGTGATGGACGGCGAGGAGCAGGCCGGCACGATCGCCTCCTTCGACGCCGATACCGGCCGTCTGGTGATCGACCTCTTCGGCACCGACACGGTCTCCGGCTTCGTCACCGACCGGACCGAGATCAAGTGCGAGGACGACAGCTCCACCGCCAGCTCCTCCAGCGAGGGCTCGGACAGCGGCGAGGCCGAGCCGGGCGACGACAACGGCGGCGAAGGCGAGCTCGAGCCCGGAGACGACGACGGCGGGCACGGAGAAGAGCCCGGCGACGACAACGGCGGCGACGAGCAGGGCGACGACAACTCCGGCCCTGGCAGCGAGAGCTCCGGCCCCGGCCACGACGGCGACGACGACCACGGCGACCGCATCTGCACCACCGCCGAGCTCGTCCCCGGCGCGGTGGTCGAGGAGGCCGAGCTGAAGGTCGAGAACGGCAAAGCGACCTTCCACGAGGTCGAGCTGTCCGGCAAAGAGGTGGCTAACAGCTAGTCAGGGAGAGCCGGCGTCACTTGGCATCGAGCCAGTCCTGGCCGATGCCGACGTCGACCTCTAGCGGCGGATCGAGCAGGTAGGCGGCGCACATCTCGCGCTCCACCAGCTCGGCCGCCGCCTTCATCTCGGACGGCGGGCCCTCGAAGAGGAGCTCGTCGTGGATCTGGAGGACGAGTCGGGTCTCCCCTCCGGCCTCCTGGAGCGCCCGCTGGCAGCGGACCATCGCGACCTTGATGATGTCGGCGGCGGTGCCCTGGATCACGGTGTTGACGGCGAGTCGCTCGCCGAGGCGGCGGGTGTTGGGGTTGCCGGAGCGAAGCTCGGGGATCGGCCGGCGCCGACCCATCAGGGTGGTGACGAAGCCCTCCTCCTGGGCGCGCTCGATCACCTGCTCGCGAAAGGCGCGGACCGCGGGGAAGCGTTCGAGGTAGCGGGAGACGAATTCCTCGCCCTCCTTGCGCGGGATGTTGAGCCGGTCGGCGAGGCCGAACCCGGTCAGCCCGTAGACGATCCCGAAGTTGACCATCTTCGCCTTCGAGCGCTGGCCGACGTCGACTTCGTCGCGCTCGATCTCGAAGACCTCGGCGGCGGTCGCAGCGTGGACGTCTTCGCCCTCGCGGAAGACCTCTTTCAGCACCTCCTCGTCGGCGACGTGGGCGAGGACCCGGAGCTCGACCTGGCTGTAGTCGGCGGAGAGCAGCTGCGATCCCTGCTCGGCGACGAAGCAGGCGCGGACGGGGCGGCCGATCTCGGTCCGGATCGGGATGTTCTGCAGGTTCGGATTGGTGCTCGAGAGGCGGCCGGTGGTCGTCGCGGTCTGGTTGAAGGTGGTGTGGACGCGACCGGTCTCGGGGTCGATCAGCTCCGGCAGGGAGTCGAGGTAGGTGTTCTTCAGCTTCGTCAGCTCACGCCACTGCTCGATCTTCTCGACGATCGGGTGCTCGTCGCGGATCTGGGCGAGGACGCGGGCGTCGGTCGAGAACCCGGTTTTGCCGCGCCGCTTGCGGGTCAAGCCGAGCTTCTCGAAGAGAACGCGGCCGACCTGCTGCGGCGAGCCGATCGTGAACTCCTCCTCGGCCAGCTCGAAGATCTCCTTCTCGAGCGTCGCGATCCGCTCGCCGAAACCGGCGCCGACCTCGGCCAGGCGCTTGGCGTCGAGCTTCAGCCCCTCGCGCTCCATCGCCGCCAGGACCGCGACCAGCGGCAGCTCGACCTCGCGCAGCAGCTCGTCGAGGCCGAGCTCCTCGATGCGCGGCCCCTGGACGGCGGCGAGGGCGGCGACAAGCTGCGCTTCCTCGGCCGGGTCGAGGCCGGCCTCGAGCTCCTCGCCGAGCGCCATCTGCCCGTCGTCCTCCTCCGCTTTCTCGGCGGCGGCGGCCTCGGCGAGCCCGATCCCGGCGTCGGCGGCGAGCTCGACGAGGTCGTAGGTGCGGCGCTGCGGCTCCAGCAGGTAGGCGGCGACCATCGTGTCGTGGTCGAGGTTCAACTCGACGCCCTCGCGGGCCGCAGCGGCGAGCAGGCCGTGGCGGCCGCCGCCGAGGGACTTCGCGTCGTGGGCGGCGAAGGGCTTCTTGCCGAGGGCGACGGCGAGCTCGTCCTCGCTCGCCGCGCCGGTGAGGACGCGGTCGCCTTCAGCGGCGGCCCAGCGGTCGGCTTCGATCGCCAGCGCCACCGGTCCCGGCCCGATGTCCTCGGGCTTGCCCTCCTCGGCCTCGACCTCGATCTCGGTCTCGACCTTGCGGCCGGGGACGGCGTCGCCCTCCGGCAGCGCTTCTTCCAGCCGCTCCAGCACCGCCCGCAGCTCGAACTCGCGCATGAACTCGCGCAGCGCCCCGCGGTCGGGCTCGCTCGACATCGCCTCAGCCAGGTCGACGCCGGTCTCGATGTCGTATTGCAGCGTCGCTAGCTGCTTGGACATGCGCGCGTCCTCGGCGTGCTCGACCAGGTTTTCCTTGCGTTTTTTGCCGGAGATCTCGTCGACGCTTTCCAGCACCGCTTCCAGCGAGCCGAACTGCTGCAGCAGCTGGGTCGCGGTTTTCTCGCCGATGCCGGGGACGCCGGGGATGTTGTCGGAGGTGTCGCCGCGCAGCCCCATCAGGTCGGTGATCAGCTCCGGCGGCACGCCGTAGCGCTCCTCGACGGCGGCGCGATCGTAGATCTTGGTCTCGGTGATCCCGCGCGAGGTGCTCATCACCCGCACCCCCTCGTCAACCAGCTGGTAGGCGTCGCGGTCGCCGGTCACGACCATCACCTCGATTCCCTCTTCGCGCGCCTGCTTGACGAGCGAGGCGATCACGTCGTCGGCCTCGAACCCTTCGACCTTGACGTTGGTGTAGCCGAAGGCCTCGACCAGCGGCATCAGGTGCGGCCACTGCTCGCGCAGCAGGTCGGGGCGCGGTTTGCGCTGGGCCTTGTAGAGGTCGTAGGTCTTCTCGCGGCCGCTGTAGCCGGCGTCCCAGGCGACGACAACGCCCTGCGGGTGGTGCTCGTCGATGATTTTCACCAGCATCGAGGCGAGGCCGTAGATCGCGTTCGTCGGCCGCCCGTCGCTGGTCCCGATCGACTCGGGCAGGGCGAAGAAGGCGCGGTAGGCGAGGCTGTTGCCGTCGATCAGGAAGAGCTGTGGCGCGGCGGCGTCGTCGGGCACGGGGGCGACTCTAGCCGCGCGGGATGCCGGACCGCGAGAGCGCAGCCGCAACGTCCGCAACGACGCGCTCGGGCTCGGCTTCGAGCTGCTGGTCGGTGAAGCGCAGGACCGTGTAGCCGGCGGCGCGCAGCTCGAGGTCGCGCTGGTGGTCGTCCGCGAAAGCGACCGAACCGCGGTGGTAGTTGAAGGTGTCGGCCTCGACGACGAGGCGCTGGGCGCGCCAGAGGAAGTCGACTTCGTAGGGGCCGAGCTTTGGGTTGACCTCGGGTTGGGGAATGCGGTGGGCGGCGAAGAGAGCGAGGAAGGCGGCCTCGAGGTCCGAGCGGGTGCGGTCGGTCTCGATGCCGTCGAGGCGGTGGCCCTTGAACTCGGCTTGTCGGATTGCGCGGCGGATCAGGTGCGGTGGGAGGAACGAGGTGGCTCGGAGGTCTTCGATGGTGCGGGGGATGTTCGTGACGGGGATGTTTTGGCGGTGGGTGGTCAGGAGCCCTCCCCGTCGCCCTCCTCTAATTGGCAAGGAGGAGGGCGACGGGGAAGGCTCTGCGAGGGACGGGGCGCGGTGAAGGTGGATGCCCTGGCGGATCGAGCGGCCCGAAGTCGAGGGGGTCGAGACGTGGACGGGGCCATCGAGGGGCTTGAGGAGGTCCCAAAGGACCGCGGCGGAGCCGTGACTCAAGACCGCGCCCTCGCCGCAGGCGAGGACGGCGGCCATGAAGCGGCCGTGGAGGGATAGGCCGCGGTGTCCCACGGCGTAGACGCCGCGGTGGATGCGGTGGAGACGACCACTGCGCGCGCGTTCGCTGATCGCCATCCGTCCCAAGCCTGCGCTCGACAACTGCTTGGCAGCAACTACGCCGTGTTGGCGAGCCGCGATTCGAGCGACCCTCAAATCCGGCGTGTCGAGTTTGTAAGGCATAGCCATACAAAGTCGACAGGACTCTCGTTCTCGCCCCCTTCGCCAGCCTTTTTTGTCGCTTGGAGCGTGAGGCGCTTATAGAGCCGCGAGGCGGATTTGGCGTTCCGCTGCCGTGCGAGTGCCCGTGGCAGCGACGAACGTTGCGCGTAGGTGCAGGCGCAGCGCGCCCTTGGTTAGGCGCTCGAGGGCTCGTGACGACAGTTGGCACGCGATTGCTTCGCGCCCGCGCGCGGCGATCGTTGCGCCTGCGTTGCACGCCTTCGCCGAACGCCCGTGGAGCCTCATCGTCGCCCGCACCCGTGCCTGACCCGCCTCGGCGAAGCGGAGGCGGACGACGAGCGTGTCGCCTCGTCTCCCGACGCGCCCGAGGCGCATCGGGTTCTCGGCGCTCGGCGCGGGCGGCGGCAGGACGACGATGGGATCGGGCGCCGGCCTGATCGGATCGCCACCGACCGACGGTTCTTCGCCGGGTTCTTCTTCCTCGGGCGGCGGTGGGTTTTCAGCCAGCCAGCCGCGCGCTTCTGCGGGGCGGTTGGCGATGAAGGCGGCGGCCTCGTTGACCGCGGCGGTGACTTTCGCCTCCGTCGCCTCTCCCCGGCCCGATTCCCGTTCCTGCCCCTGCCACGGAGCCAGCATCGCCGCGGTGGCGGTGAGGAAGGCGCCGGCTTCCATCGCTTCGACCGCGTCGGTCACCTCGCCGAGGGCTTCCCAGTAGAGGCGGAAGCAGTCCCCGTCGGCCAGGCATTCGTTGAACATCAGGCCGCCTTCGCTGTCGAAGCCGACGATCCGGTGCGGGATCTCCTGGTTCAGGTCCCAGGTCTGGTCGGTCCCCCAGGGCAACATCTGGAAGCGGCCGGAGGCGTCGCTGAAGAGGTAGTAGTTGTTCGGCCGTTCGAACGGCTGGGCGTGACCGGCGTAGCCGTCCCAGTGGGCGACGTAGCGCTCGATCGCCCACATCCGCGTCATCTCCCCGAGGTCGGCGACCGCCGCGACCCGGATCGAGAACGGCTCGGCGTCGCCGTTGACGGCATCGACCAGGGCTTCGAGGTCGGCGATATCTTCTTCGTCGCCCTCGTCGGCCTCGAAGCCGGCGGCCCCGCCGACACGCACGTCGTCGCCGCTCTCCCCCTCGTAGAGGTGCTGTGGCGGGTCTTCGAAGGTCCCCAACCGCTTTTCCAGGGCGATCTTGTCCAGCGTCTCGACGTCGGCATACAGCCCGACGTCTTCGCCGTTGAGGCGCAGGTACGCGTAGCCGGAGCGCGGCGCGGGAGCTTCGAGCGCGCCGAAGGCCAGGTAGGTCAGCGCCTCATGGGCCATCGACTCGTCCTGGACCATGTTGTTGAGCGTCATCTTCCGCAGGCCGAGGAACGCGTCGGCTTTTTTGAATTTCAGTTTGAAGGCGGCCTTGCCGGTGATCGGACGGAAGGAGCCGCTGCCCTTGAGCCGCACTTCCACCGGGTGGGGCGCCGTCGTCAGCGCCGTCTCTTCGCCTTCGGGGCCGCCGTTCGTCGTCGCCATCGCGAACGTCCCTTTGACGTATTCGGCCGGTTCGGCTTCGAGGGCGGCGATGGCCGCCGGCGCGAGGCTCAGGTCGATCGTCGCGACCGCGTGCGGGTCGTAGACGACCGCGGCTTCGTCGGCGATCGGGGCGGCAGCCGCCGGGGCGGCCAGCAGCAGCGCCGCGAGCGCGGCGAGGAGAGCGGCAACAGGACCTCTGCCCCGCCGATGACTGGTTTCGGCCCAGAAGGAGCCCACGGGCCGACGGGATGCTAGTCCAGCAATGAAGATCCGAGGCGGAGCTGGTTCGCTGGAAGCCATGGTGCAAACGCGCGAGCGAGGCGGTCGCGAACGGTCTTCTCTTCGGTCCGTTCGGCGTGCACGAGGCTGGCTTTGAAGCCCCCGCCGACCAGGGCGACGTCGGCGTGTCCGGGGAAGTCCACCGAGAGGTTCCCGGCCCAGCGATTCGCCGGCTTCGCACCGCGGCGGAAAGTCGCGTGACCGACGAAGCGGCCCGCTGGGTCGAGGGTGGCGGTCAGCAGCGGGGAGCCGAACTCGAAGGCGCCCGAGGGGAAGTAGCCCCTGACTTCGCGCGAGACGACCAAGGCGCCGCGCCGCTCGTCGATCGAGGCTTCGAGGTAGACGCGGGCGCCGCGGTGGTTCTTGTTGGCCTGCAGGTAGACGGTCCGCCTGGCCCCCGCCAGACGAGCGACCAACCGCGCGCCGGGAGCGGTCGACCTGACGGTTTCGCCGATCAAGGTCGCGCCGCCGCATTCGGCGGCGACGAAGGGACTCACGGTCGCCTTCACCCTGTCCTCCTGAATCCGCGTGAAGCCTTCCTCGCCTTCGAGGTCGATCGTCCCGACCCAGACGCCCGGTTCGTAAGTCATCGATTCCCCTTCCTCGCAGGGCGCCTCGACGCGCTCCGGCGGCCCGCTCGACTGGAACTCGACCGCGATCTCGCCCACCGGTCCGAGGTCGGCTTCGATCGTCGTCGGCTCCACCTTCGCGGGCGCGAGATAGGACACCGACTCGCCCCGTCTGCCGACGAGGACCAAAACCTGGCCATGCTTGAACTGCGGCTTGGAGCCGGCCAGGACGAGGATCGAGTAGCCGTTCGTCCCCTTGAGGAAGAGGGAGCCGAACGCGCCGGTCTCCGCTTCGCCTTCGGCCGCGGCGCCGGGCGCGGCGATCGCCAGCGTCGCGATGGCGCCCGCGGCGAGAACGGCGAATTTGCTCCAGCGGCGGCCGACCATTCGGCGATCCTACGGGAGGAAGGCGCGGGCTCGCGAAGCGAATCTGATTCGATAGCCGCCATGGCCGTCAGCGCCCAATACAGCGTCACGATCCGCGTCGAGCTCGACGCGCGCAAAGAGCCGCTTGGGCGGCTGACCGCGGCGATCGCCGAGGCCGGCGGCCAGCTGCAGGGCGTCGACCTCGTCCCCGGCGCCGGGCCGGAGGGCAAACGGGTGCGCGAGTTCACGATCGACGCCACCGACCGCGAGCACTGGGAGCGGATCCTGCGGGCGATCGGCTCGACCCGCGGTGCCCGCGTCCTCGACTACGTCGACCGCACGATGCAGATGCACCGCGGCGGCAAGATCGACATGCGCAACAAGTACCCGGTGAAAACGCGCGACGACCTCTCGATGGCCTACACGCCCGGCGTCGCCCGCGTCTGCATGGACATCCACCACGACCGCAGCAAAGCCTTCGAGTACACGATCAAGAAGAACACCGTCGCGGTCGTCTCCGACGGCAGCGCCGTCCTCGGCCTCGGCAACATCGGCCCCGAGGCGGCGATGCCGGTGATGGAGGGCAAGTGCATGCTGTTCAAAGAGTTCGCCGGGGTCGACGCCTTCCCGATCTGCCTCGACACCCAGGACGCCGACGAGATCGTCCGCGCGGTCGAGCTGATGGCCCCGACCTTCGGCGGCATCAACCTCGAGGACATCTCCGCCCCGCGCTGCTTCGAGATCGAGGACCGGCTGAAGGAGTCGATCGACATCCCCGTCTTCCACGACGACCAGCACGGCACCGCGGTGGTGACGATGGCGGCCCTGTTCAACGCGCTGAAGATCACCGGCAAACCGATCGAGCAGCTGCGGGTGCTGGTGGTAGGCCTCGGCGCCGCCGGGGTAGCGGTGACGAAGATGATGCTCGCCGCGGGAATCACCCAGATCGTCGGCTGCGACCGCCAGGGCGCGCTCTCGACCGTCCGCGCCGACTACGAGTCCGGCGAGATGAACGAAGCCAAGCGCTGGTACGCGGAGCAGACCAACCCGGAGCTGATCCAGGGCGAGCCGGACGACGTAATCGAGGGCATGGACCTCTTCGTCGGCCTCTCCGGCCCCGGGATCATCCAGCCCGAGTCGCTGGGCAAGATGAACGACGACGCGATCGTCTTCGCGATGGCCAACCCGACGCCCGAGGTGATGCCCGAGGAGGCGGCGCCGTACGTGCGGATCATGGCCACCGGCCGCTCGGACTACCCGAACCAGATCAACAACGTGCTCGCCTTCCCCGGCATCTTCCGCGGCGCGCTCGACGCCGGCGCCCCCAGCATCACCGAGGAGATGAAGCTCGCCGCCGCCAAGGGGATCGCGATGGCGGTCTCCGAGGAGGACCTGGCCGAGGACTACATCATCCCCAGCGTCTTCAATCGCGAAGTCGCCCCGAAGGTCGCCGAAGCGGTGGTCGAGGAGGCCAAGCGCGACGGCATCGCCCGGATCGATGAGGAGACCGGGACCTTCGCCACGGTGGAGGCGAGCTAGCCGGTGCGCGTTCTCGTCACCGGCGCCAGCGGCACGATCGGCCAGGCACTGTGTGACGCGCTTTTCGCCCGCGGCGACGACGTCGTCGGCCTGACCCGCAGCCCCGGCAGCGCCCGCGAAGACAATCCGCGGGTCGATTGGCGCAAGTGGGACCCGACCCTGGAACGTCCCGACCCGGCCGCCTTCGAGGGCGTCGACGGCGTCGTCCACCTGCTCGGCGAGCGGATCGACCAGCGCTGGACCGACGAGGCGAAGGAGCGGATCATGGAGAGCCGCCGTCAGGGCACCCACAACCTGGTGCAGACGATCTCGGCGCTGGAGACCCCGCCGAAGGTCCTGGTCAGCCAGTCGGCGGTCGGCTACTACGGCGACCGCGGCGACGAAGAGGTCGACGAGAGCGAGGGACCGGGGACGACCTTCGACTCGCAGGTGGTACAGGCCTGGGAGGCGGCCGCCCACGAGCTCGACCACTCCGACGTGCGGCTGGCGATCGTCCGCACCGGGCAGGTGCTGAGCACCGCGGGCGGGATGCTGAAGGAGATGCTGCCGCCGTTCAAGCTCGGCGTCGGCGGCCCGCTGGCGGGCGGCAAGCAGTACCTCGCCTGGATCCACATCGCCGACGAGATCGGGATCCTCCTCTGGGCGCTGGACGACGAGAACGTCAGCGGCGTCGTCAACGCCAGCTCACCAAACCCGGCGACGAACAAGGAGTTCTCCAAGGCCCTCGGGCGAGCGCTGAACCGCCCGGCGGTGATGCCGGTACCCGGCCTCGTCCTCGACGCCAAATTCGGCCGCGAGTTTGGCCAGGTCCTGCGCGGCGGCGCCCGCGTGATCCCGAGGCGGACCGAAGAGCTCGGCTACGAGTTCAAGCACCCCGACCTCGACAAGGCGCTGGGCGACCTGCTCTAGGAAGCGTCCCGCGCGAGCACGTCGGCGGGCCCCTCGATCCAGATCCGCACGTTGTCGCCCGGGTGCCAGGCGGGGAAGCCGAGGCGGCGGGCTTTGACGACCGCGCCGGAGGGGAGCTGCAGCTCGACCAGCTGGTCGTGGCCGAAGAAGCTGCGGGAGACGACCGTCGCCTTCTCGGTGTGGCGGTCCGGCGGCTCGATCGTCCCGATCGCCAGGCTCTCGGGGCGGACGAGCACATCGACGTCGCCGGTGTGGCCCTCGCGGTTGGGCAGCCTTCCCAGCTCACATTCGATCGTCCCGTTCGTCGCCTTCCCCGGCAGCACCTCGATCTCGCCGAGGAAGCTGGCGACCCAGCGGGTCGCCGGGCGCGAGTAGACGTCCTCGGGGGTGCCGACCTGCTCGACCTTGCCCTCGTTGACGACGGCGACGACGTCGGCGACGCTGAGCGCCTCCTCCTGGTCGTGGGTGACGAAGACCGAGGTCAGCTTCTGCTCGGCGAGGATCTCGCGCACCTCTTCGCGGACCCGTGCCCGCAGGCCGGCGTCGAGGTTGGAGAAGGGCTCGTCGAGAAGCAGCGCCCGCGGCTCGGCGACCAGCGCCCGCGCCAGCGCGACCCGCTGCTGCTGGCCGCCGGAGAGCTCGTGGGGGTTGCGCTTGCCGAGCCCGCCGAGGCCGACCGTCTCCAGCGCCCGCTCGACCCGGGCCTTGTCGGGCCGGCGGCCGAGCGCGTAGCCGACGTTGGCGGCGACGTCCATGTGCGGGAAGAGCGCGTAGTCCTGGAAGACCATCCCGATCCGGCGGCGCTCGGCGGCGACCGACCCGCCCGGGCCTTCGACCTCCTTGCCGCCGATCTCGACCGTGCCCGCGTCGGGGCGCTCGAGGCCGGCAATCAGCCGCAGCGTCGTCGTCTTGCCGCAGCCGCTGGGGCCGAGCAGGGCGCAGATCGCGCCCTCGGGCACGTCGAGGTCGAGGCCGTCGACGGCGACGACGTCGCCGAAGCGCTTGCGCAGGCCGCGCAGGCGCAGCCCCGGGGTCAGGTTGGACTCTTCAGGCTCCATAGAGAGAGGAATCCATAAGATTAGGGCAACCTAACTGTCCTCCCCGTGATCCCTTCCCTCTCGCAACGCACGCGGCTGCTCGCCGCCCTCGCGGTCTTCGCCGCCCTCGTCCTGCTCGCAGGATGCGGCTTCAGCACCGAAGGCAGCAGCGGCGGTGGCTCGAACGAGCCCGACGTCGAAGGCATCACCCTCTACTCGGGGCGGATCCCGGCGGCGATCGGCCCCGCGATCGACAGCTACGAGGCCGAAGCCGACCGCGACGTCCAGGTCCGCTTCGCGGAAACCGCCGACCTCGCCGCGACCCTGGTCGAGGAGGGGGACGCCTCCCCCGCCGACGTCTTCTTCGCCCAGGAGCCGGGGGCGATCGCCGCGGTCGCCGAAGCCGGCCTGCTGACCAAGCTCCCGCAGAGCATCCTCGACCGGGTGCCGGCGCGCTACCGCGACCCGGAAGGTCGCTGGGTCGGCGTCACCGGCCGCGCCCGGGTGATCGCCTACAACAAGGACGTCGTCTCCGAGTCCGAACTGCCGCCCTCGCCGTTCGGGCTGACCGCGCCGAAGTGGAAGGACCGGGTCGGCTGGAGCCCCGCCTCCTCGAGCATGCAGGAGTACGTCACCGCCCTGCGCGCCAAGTACGGCGACGACCGGACCAAGCAGTGGCTCGAAGAAATGGTCGACAACGGCGCCGTCTCCTTCCCCGACAACGTGACGATCCGCGACGCGATCGCCAAAGGCGAAATCGACGTCGGCCTGATCAACCACTACTACGTCGCCCAGGCGATCGGCGAAGAAGGCCCCGACTACCCCGTCGCCGTCTACTTCCCGCCCGGCGGGCTCGGCTCGCTGATGCTGCTGACCAGCGTCGGCGTGCTCGAATCGAGCGACCGCAAGCCGGAAGCGTTCGCCTTCGTCCGCTCGCTGCTCTCAAAGAAGTCACAGGCGTTCTTCACCTCGAGCTCGAAGGAGTACCCGCTCGCCAAAGGCGCCAAGCCGGACCCCTCGCTGAGCGTGCCGGTGAACAAGATCCCCGTCTCCGACTCGAGCCTGGTCGACCTGAAGGAGATCCAGGGGACGATCGAACTGATGCAGGAGAGCGGGGCGCTGTAGTGGCCCGGTCGCGCCCCGCCCCGGTCTGGCTGCTGGCCGCCGGGGCGATCGTCGGCGCCGCCGCCGTCCTGCCGGCGGCCTACCTCGCCGTCGTCGTCTTCGGCGACTTCTCGGCGGCGATGGAAACGGCGCTCTCCTCGCGGGCGCTGGAAACCCTGCTGCGGACCGCGGCCCTGACCGCCGCCGTCGTCGCCGCCTCGGTCGCGCTGGCGCTGCCGATCGGCTGGCTGACGGTCCGCACCGACCTCCCCGGCCGGCGCCTCTGGGCGGTGCTCTGCACGCTGCCGCTGGTCATCCCCAGCTACGTCGGCGCCTACCTGCTGGTCGCGGCGCTGGGGCCGAAGGGCATGGTCCAGGACGCGCTCGGGATCGAGCTGCCCTCGATCTACGGCTTCTTCGGCGCCTGGCTGGTGCTGACGCTGTTCACCTACCCGCTGGTGCTGATCCCGCTGCGGGCGACGCTGCGGCGGATCGACCCGCAGCTGGAGGACGCGGCGCGGGCGATGGGGCGCGGCCCGCTCGAGGTCTTCCGCTCGATCGTCCTGCCGCAGCTCTGGCCGGTGATCGCCGCCGGCTCGCTGCTCGTCGCCCTGTTCACGATCAGCGACTTCGGCGCCGTCTCGATCCTCCGCTTCGACTCCTTCACCAGCGAGATCTACATCGCCTACCAGTCGAGCTTCGACCGCGTCGCCGCCGCGGCGCTGGGCTCGGTCCTCGTCGTCGCGATGCTCGGCCTGCTGCTGGCCAGCTCGCGGGTGCGGAACGCGCGCCGGGTCCACCGGCTCGGCCCCGGCACCCTGCGCCCGACCCGTCCCTACCGGCTCGGCCGCTGGCGCTGGCCGGCACTCGCCTTCTGCGCGCTGGTCGTGCTGGTCGCCTTCGTCCTCCCGGTCGGGGTGCTGATCTACTGGGCCTCGAAAGGGATCTCGACCGGCAGCACCTCGTGGAACACGATCGCCGCCCTGGGCGGCAACTCGCTGCTGATCGCGGTCTGGGCGGCAGCGGCGGGTGCGATCGCCGCGCTGGTGGTCGCGGCGCTGGCGGTGCGCTATCCGTCGCGGGCGTCGCGGGCGATCGAGCGCCTCTCGCACGCCGGCTATGCGCTGCCCGGCATTCTCGTCGCCCTCGGTCTCGTCTTCTTCGCCACCCGCGCGGTCCCGGCGCTCTACCAGACGATCGCGCTGCTGGTCTTCGCGATGACGATCCACTACCTGCCGCTGGCGATCGGCCCGACCGCGAGCTCGCTGGTCCAGCTCTCGCCGCGGATCGAAGAGGCGGCGCGCGGGATGGGCCGCGGCCCGGCCGAAGTCTTCCGCACGATCACGATCCCGCTGGCCCGCGGCGGGGTGATGGCCGGCGCCGCGCTCGTCTTCCTGCACGCGATGAAGGAGCTGACGGTGACGCTGATCCTCTCGCCGATCGGGTTCAAAACCCTGGCGACCGACATCTGGACGCAGACCACCTACGGCTTCTACGAGGCGAGCGCGATCCCCGCCCTGGTCCTGCTGGCGGTCGCCGCGGTGCCCGTCTACCTGTTGAGCGAGCAGGGCGCGGCGCCGCCGTGATCGGGTGAGAGCCGGGCCGCGCCCGGTCGTGGCGGCGGCGCTGGTCCTGGCCGCCGCCTCGCTGGTCCTTCCCTACCACCCGGTCTACGACCCCTGGGCCTGGCTGGTCTGGGGACGGGAGCTGATGCACGGCGGGCTCGAGACCGCCGCCGGCCCGTCCTGGAAGCCGCTGCCGGTGCTGATCGACGCACCGCTCTCGCTGCTCGGCGGGGCGGCGCCGGACGCGTGGCTGCTGATCGGCCGCGCCGGCTGGATCTGCGCGCCGCTGCTGGCGGGGCTGCTGGCGGCGCGGCTGGCGGGCGAGGAGGCAGGTCGCTGGCGCTGGGCCGGGGCGGCACTCGCCGCCGGCTCGGTCGCCCTCACCGCGGACTCGTTCACGCCGCCGCTGCGCCAGTTCACCGGCGGCCTCTCCGAGCCGCTGCTGGTGGCGCTGGTGCTCGGCGCGGTCTGGGCGGCACTCGACGAGCGGCCAGGATGGGTCCTGGGGCTCGGCACCGCGGCGGCGTTGCTGCGGCCCGAAGTCTGGCCCTTCCTGGCGCTCTGGGCCTTCTACGCGACCAGGGACCGGCCGCGCCTGCGCGCGACGGCGATCGCCGTCGCGATCCTCGTCCCCGTCGCCTGGTTCGTCCCTGACCTCGTCGGCGCCGGCAACCCGCTCGAGGGCGGCGAGACGGCGCGCGCCGGCGGCATCGAGCCGCTCGACGGACTGGAGGTTCTGGGACGGACCGTGGCCGCTCCCCTGGTCGCCGCCTGGATCGGCCTCGCCCTCCTCCTCTGGCGGGGCGACTTCGTCAACCATAGGTTGACTAAAGCGCCCCGCGACGACCGCGTCCTGTCCACCCTCCTGTTCGGCGCCATCGCCTGGATCCTCCTCGTCGCCGCGATGGCGATCGCCGGCTTCGCCGGCCTCCCCCGCTTCCTCGCCCCGGCCACGGCCGCAATAGCGATCCTCGGCGGCGTCGGCCTGGCCCGCACCGCCGCAGCTGGGTCGTTACGGACCTTCGTCGCGGCCACGCTCGTCATCGCGATCGCGGGGTTCGCCTGGCGCGCGGCCCAGGTGCCGGGGGACCTCGATGTCGTCGAGCGGCAGACGGCCTCGATCGACCACCTCTTCGACCTGGTTGACGCGACTGGCGCGACCAAGCTTCTCGCCTGCCAGGACCGCGTCCGAATGACCCACGTCCGCGAGCAGACCGCCCTCGCCTGGAAGCTCGACGAACCGATCGCGGCGGTCCCGATTCGCTTCCGCCCGCGCTACGGCATCGCCCTCTCGACCAAACCGGTCCCCGGCGGCGACGTGATCGCCCACGCCGGCCGCTGGCGAGCCACCCGGCTCCCCTGCCCCGCCAACCGGCGCTAGTCCAGCTCGGCCAGCGGCCGGGCCATGGCCGGAGTCTCCGGCGCGACGCGGTAGGGCTGCTCGTCCGCCTCTTCGCGCTCGTGGTAGACGCTGTCGGCGTTGACGGCCCAGACGTCGTGGCCGGCCCCGTCGCAGAGGTTCTCCACCGCGCGCATCGCCGTCAGCATCGAGTGATCGGAGTTGTTGTACCTGTGGAGGCCGTTGCGGCCGATCTGCTGCAGGTTGGAGAGGCCGCCGAGCCAGCCGCGGATCCGCTCGACCCGGCCGGCGTACTCGGCGTCGTAGACGGGGTAGGCCTTCGGCACGCGGACGACGTGGCCGCCGGCGACACGGTCGGGATCGACCAACCCCAGCTCGGCAACCTCGCGGCGGCCAAGCTCGACCAGCTCCTCGTCGCCCGCAGACCAGAGATCGTCGCCTTCGAAGCAGAAGTACTCGAGGCCGAGGCAGGAGCGGCGCGGGTCCGGCGTCATCCACGGGCTCCAGGCGCGGAAGTTCTGGATCCGGCCGACGCGCACCCGCGAGTCGTGGACGTAGACCCAGTTGTCCGGGAACGGGGGCTCGCCGTCGACCGGTAGGGCGACGGTGAGGAAGTCGCGGTAGCGCAGGCCCGCGGCGGCGACGGTCACCTCGCGCGGGGCGGCCGGTTCGGCGACGCCGACCGTCGTCCGCAGCGGGATCGAGGAGATCGTCGCCGAGACCTCGACCCGCTCGCCGCCGGCCCGCACCGCGGTCAGCCGCCCGCCATCGTGCTCGAGCCCTTCGACCGCGGCGCCGAGGCGGATCTCGCCGCCGCCGGCCTCGACCCGCCGCGCCATCTCCTCCCACATCTGCCCCGGGCCGAGCCGTGGGTAGCGGAACTGCTCGATCAGGCTCTTCGGCGTCTCGCCGGAACCGGGCAGCGCCGCGCGCAGCGCCGACCAGAGCGAGAGGTCGGAGATCCGCTGCGCCGCCCACTCGGCCCGCAGCTCGTCGGTGCCCACGCCCCAGACCTTTTCCGTGTAGGTCTTGAAGAAGAGCTCGAAGAGGCGGCGGCCGAAGCGGGCGCTGACCCACTCCTCGTAGGTCTCGGCCTCGGCGGGCCGCCGCAGGCGCGCACGGGCGTAGGAGCTGAGGCTGCGAGCCAACTCCAGCGGGCCGACCTTGGCGAAGACGTCGGCCGGCCGCAGCGGGTACTCGACGAAGCGCCCGCGCCAGTAGATCCGCGAGAGCCGCGGGCGGACCAGCAGCTCCGGGCCGAGCAGCTCCTCCCAGAGGGCCTCGACCTCGGCGCTCTTGGTGAAGAAGCGGTGGCCGCCGAGGTCGAAGCGGTAGCCGTCGCGGACCACCGTCCGCGCCAGGCCGCCGACCTGCTCGTCGGCCTCGAAGACGACGACCGGGACGCCGCGCTGGACCAGCCGGTAGGCGGCGGTCAGCCCGGCGGGGCCGGCGCCGAGCACCGCGACGGGCGCGGAATCCGGTCTGGGGGCGGGCGGCGACATCGGGTCGCGAGATGGTATTAGGTATCCCTAATGCCGGACCTGACCCCGGGCACGCGCCACCCGCGCGGCGCCTCCCCCACCCTCGCCGTCGTCGTCCCGGCGACCGACGATCCAGCCACCCTGGAGCGCTGCCTGGCGGCGCTCGAGGCGAGCAGCCGCGCGCCCGAGGAGCTGATCGTGCAGCGGGATCCGGCCGGCGCCGGCCCCGCCGCCGCCCGCAACCTCGGCGTCGAGGCCACCTGGGCCGACGTCCTCGTCTTCGTCGACTCCGACGTCGAGGTCCACCCCGACGCGCTGGAGCGGACGGCGGCGCGCTTCGCCGGCGATCCCGAGCTCGTCGCCATCTTCGGCGCCTATGACGACGACCCCGCCGATCCGGGCCTCACCTCGCGCTACCGCAACCTCCTCCACCACCACGTCCACGCCGAAGCAGAGGGCGAGGCGGAGACCTTCTGGGCCGGCCTGGGGGCGATCCGCCGCGAGCCCTTCGACGAAGCGGGGGGATTCGACGCCGAAGCGTTTCCCGAGCCGAGCGTCGAGGACATCGAGCTGGGGATGCGGCTGCGGCGCGGCGGCGCCAGGATCGCCCTCGATCCCGAGATCCGCGGCCGCCACCTCAAGACCTGGACCCCGCGCTCGATGGTCGCGACCGACTTCGGCCGGCGCGGGGTTCCCTGGGCGCGGCTGCTGCTGCGCAATGGGAAGGGCAGCACCGCCCTCAACCTCGGCTGGCGCCGGCGCGCCAGCGCCGCCGCATCGGTCGCGCTGCTTGGCTCGCTGCTGGCTCGCCGGCCCCGGCTGGCGGCGGCGGCACTCGCCGCCAACCTCGTCCTCGACCGCGACCTCTACGCGCTGCTCTCCCGGCGCGGCGGGCCGAAGCTGCTGCTTGCCGGGATCGGACTGCACCAGCTGCACCAGCTCAGCGCCGCCGCCTCGGTGCCGGCGGCACTCGCCCTCCACCTCGCCGAAGGCGGCAGCCGATGAGGTTGGGGATCGCCGGCTGCGGCCGCATCGCCGAGCGCGGCTACGTGCCCGCCGCGCTCGCCGCCGAGGGCGTGACCATCGCCGGCTTCGCCGATCCCGACGCCGCGCGGCTGCGGCAGTGCCACGACCTCTGGGAGCGCAGCGGCGGGGACGAGGCCGTCGCCGTTGGGAGCGTCGAGGAGCTGCTCGCCACCCCGCTCGACCTGCTCGTCGTCGCCGTCCCCGCCGCGCACCACCTGACGGTCGCCGAGCAGGCAGCCGCAACAGACGTCCCCAGCCTGGTCGAGAAGCCGCCGGCCTTGGACCTGGCCGAAGCCGAGACGCTCGCGGCGCTGGACCCCGCCCCGTTCATCGCCTTCAACCGCCGCTTCCTGCAGGGAGTCGAGCTGCGGGATGCGATTCCCGCCGAGGGATGGCTCGAGCTCGACCTCGAGCTACGCTTCCGCCGCGACGCCTGGGGCGCCCACCAGTCCCGCGACGAGGCGCTGCTCGACGCCGGCATCCACCTGGTCGACCTCGCCTGCCACCTGACCGACAGCGCCCCGATCGCCGTCAGACAGGCAGACATCACGCCAGAGCGAGCCACCCTGGAGCTGGAGCTGACCCGCGCCCGCGCCCGCATCTCCTGCGCCACCGACCGCAGCCACCACGAGACGATCGCGATCCGCGACCGCTCCGGCAAGCAGCTCGCCAGTTCATCGTGGGGCGGCCTCGGCGCCCGCCTCGGCAGCCTGCTTGGCAGGCCCGACCCGCTCGCCCTCTCGCTTCAACGGCAGCTCGAAGCGATCCAGGCGACGGGGGTGTCCCTGATGGAGCCTCCCCATCTGTTGCTCCAGCAGGGACACCCCCGTCGCCTCCTCGCCACGGGCACCGATGGCGCTACAGCAATGGCCGTGGTCGAAGCCGCCCGCCGCTCCGCCGACCTCAGCGGCGCCGAGGTGACCGTGGCGCCACTCGCCGGAGCCTCGGCGTGATCGCCGTCATCCAGTTCGATGCCGCCAGCGCCTCGCTGCTGGCGGGGCTGGAAGCCGAGGGCCGCCTGCCGAACCTCGAAGCGCTGCGCCGCCAGGGGACCCGCTTGGAGCTCGAGACCCCCGCCGCGCATTTCCCCGCCAGCGCGTACCAGGACCTCTACCGCGGGGTCGAGGTCGGCGAGCACGGGCTCTTCTATCCCTTCCAGTGGGCGGCCGGCGACCAGCGGGTGCGGCTCGCGGCGCAATTCGAGGCGCCGGAGCCGATCTGGGACCGCCTCGGCCGCGCCGGGCGCAGCATGCTGGCGATCGACCCCTACGAGTGCCACCGTCCCGAGGCCGCGTCGGGAGAGCTTTTCTGCGGCTGGGGGATGCGCGAGCGGGTCGTGCTCGAGCGCTGGGCGGTGCCGGAGGGCGGCGACCGCGGGCCGCGCCGCCGCCACGGCCGACCGCCCGACGTGACCGAGGTCTTCGGCGCCCAGTCGCCGCGGGAACTTCAGCGCCTGCGGGACCGCTTCCTGCAGGCGCCGGCCCGGGTCGCCGACCTGGCCGTCGAGCGGCTGCGCGAGCGCTCCTTCGACCTCGCCTGGATCGTCTTCGCCTCCCCTCACCTCGCCGGGCACCGGCTCTGGGGAGATGCCGCGATGGAGGAGATCTACGAAGAGGTCGACGCCCAGCTCAGCCGCGTCCTGGCGGCGCTCCCCGACGGGTGCGACACGATCGTCTGCTCGGTGCTGGGGATGGACGTCAACACCAGCCGCGCCGACCTGCTGCCGGGGATGCTCGCGGCGGTCCTCGGCGGTGAGGGTGGCGGCGGCCGGGACGAGAAGGCGGACTCCGACTCCGGCGGGATGTGGCGGCTGCGGGCCGCGCTCTCGGGGCGCGTCCGCGCGCAGGTCGCCGCCGCGATGCCGGACCGCCTGGCACTGGAGCTGACGGCGCGGCTGGAGTTGCGCGGCGTCGACTGGTCCTCCACCCGCGCCTTTGCCCACCCCGCCGACAACCAGGGCTACATCAGCCTCAATCGCGCCGGCCGCGAGCGCGACGGGATCGTCGCCGAGGACGAGACGGCCGAGCTGACGGCGCAGATCCGCGAGGGCCTTCTCGACTTCCGCGACCCCGACGGCGAGCCGGCAGTCGTCGCCGTCGACGAGGTGGGCGAGCGCTGGCAGGGCCCCGCCGCCGACCGCCTCCCCGACCTCGTCGTCCGCTGGCGCCCCACCCCCTCGGTCGAGCTCGACGGGCTCCACTCCCCCCGCTTCGGTGTCGTCCACCGCCAGGGCGCCGGCAGCGGCCGCACCGGCAACCACACCGACGGCGACGCCTGGGCAATCCTCGCCCCCCGCACGAGCCGCCTCCGCGACCTCGGCCGCCCCGCCCGCGTCACCGACCTCACCGCCACCGTCGCCGCGATAGCAGACGCCCCGCTCGACGGCCTCAGCGGCGAGCCCCTCCTCGAGCGCTAGCGCCGAGACCGCAAAATTGGCTCCCGAGGAGCCATTTTTGCGGTCTCGCGGATTGCGCCGGCGGCGGTGGCGGCTTGGGCGACGGTGACCAGGAGGCCGGGAGCTGGGCCTGCGCGGAAGGCGGCGCGGATCAGGCCGCTGTAGAAGCTCGGCGAGCCTGGGCGACGGTTGGGACCGCTCTGCCGGTACCGGGCGGCTCCTTGCCCGTAGCGGTACTGCTGGCGGAGGAAGGCTCCAGCCCCCATCCCGCTCCGATGCCTGACCGCCGCGGCCGGGACGAAGACGGGCGCCGCCCCGGCCTGAGCGGCCCGCTCCCCCCAGTCCCTGTCCTCGCCCGCGGCCGCGGGAAACGACTCGTCGAACGGCAGGCGCTCGAGCAGCGCCCGCCTTGCGGCCAGGCTTGCGGTGACGGCAAATCCCGGCGATGCCGTCCCGGGGGCGGTTGCCCTCGCCTGCAGGTAGCCGACGATCGCCTCCCAGGCGCGGTCGGCGGCCGTCGCGCCCGCGCCGATCGTCACCGGCCCCGTCGTCGCCTCCGCCTCACCCGCCAGGACCGGCGCCGTCAGCGCCTCCGCCCATCCCGGCGCCGGCTCGCAATCGTCGTCGGTGAAGCAAACGACCTCTCCCCCCGCCCGCCTCACGCCCTCGTTGCGAGCCCAGGCCGGCCCGCGACGCTCCGCGTCCTCGACGACGACGATCTCGACCTCCAGCGTCTGCGCCTCCAGAGCCGCCACGCACCGAGCCAGCGCGCCGGGCCTCCCAACCGTCGGCACCACGACGGAGACGCCGCCCATCAACCCTCGGCCTTGAAGACCGCCTGCCGGGGCTCGGAGGCGTCGCCTTCGCGGATCGCCGCGACCACGGCTTTCACCGCCTCCTCGCCGGAGAAACCGCCGAGCTCGGCGATTTCCGCCGCGTCGACGATCGGTCGCGACTGCTTCCGCGCCCGCGTATCGGGCTCGCCGACGTAGGCGACCGTGGTCGAGTCCTCGGTCGCGCGCCGGGCATTGGCACCGACCTGGGCCAAGCTCCAGCGCCCGTCCTCACCGACGGCGTCGAGGCAGATGACCTCCAGCTCCAGGTCCTCGACCTTGCCGCCGACCCGCGCCGCCTCGCCTCGCGCCCCCTGGCAGAGCCGCTTCCCGGCCGCCGCTTCGGCGCCGTGCAGCGGAGCGCTGAGGTAGACCGTCACCCGCGCCCCGGCCTCGGCGCCGCCTTCGCCGCAGCCGGAGACCAGCGCGACTGCGAACAGACAGGTGAGCAGGATCGTGAGCAGGCGCAACAAGAGCGTCGATCCTAAGAGGGATCGGCCTCTTAAACTCGCTCGAATGCGAATCGGAGTCCTGACCGCCGGCGGCGACTGCCCCGGACTCAATGCGGCGATCCGCGCCGTCGCCCGCTCGGCGATGCAGGGCGGCGACGAGGCGATCGGCATCCGCCGCGGCTATCGCGGCCTCGCCGAGGACGACTACGTGCCGCTCGACATGCTCCGCGTCTCCGGGATCCTCCACCAGGGCGGGACGATCCTCAGCACCTCGAGCTTCGAGCCGATCCGCGAGGGCGCGGTCGACAAGGTCGCCGCCGCCTTCGCCGAGCAGCGCCTTGACGCCGTCGTCGCGATCGGCGGCGAGCACACGATGGAGATCACCCGCCAGCTGCACGAGGATCGCGGCCTGCCGCTGATCGGCGTGCCGAAGACGATCGACAACGACGTCGGCGGCACCGACTTCACCTTCGGCTTCGACACCGCGGTGCAGATCGTCACCGACGCGATCGACCGCCTCCACACCACCGCCCAGTCGCACGACCGGATCATGGTCGTCGAGGTGATGGGCCGCACCACCGGCTGGATCGCCGCCTACGCGGGCCTCGCCGGCGGCGCCGACTGCATCGTCATCCCCGAGCAGACGACGACCGTCGAGGAAGTCTGCCGCGACGTCACCCGCCGCCACGATCGCGGCAAGGACTTCTCGATCATCGTCGTCGCCGAGGGCGCGAAGCTGGCCTTCGAAAGCGGCGAGGAACGGCTGATCCAGCCGGTCAAGGACAGCGACGAGTACGGGTACCCGCGGCTCGGCGGCATCGGCGCGGCGCTGGCGATGGAGCTCGAGGACCGGACCGGCTACGAGTCCCGCGTCACCGTCCTCGGCCACGTCCAGCGCGGCGGCACCCCGACCTCGACCGACCGCGTCCTCGCCACCCGCTTCGGCGCCCACGCCTACGAGATGGCCAAGACCGGCGAATTCGGCAAGATGGCGGCGATCCAGGGCACGAAGATGGTCGCGGTGCCGCTCTCCGAAGCGGTCAAGGTCAAGCAGGTGGACCTGGGGATGCTCGAAATAGCCAAACGGTTCTTCACGTGAGAGGGTGACGGGATGAACGACTCACCGGATTTCCAGGCAGCAACCGACGTCCAGCAGACGATGTGGTCGAAAGGTGACTTCGCCGAAGTCGCCCACCTCGTCGTCCCCGTCTCCGAGACGCTCGCCGCGGCTCTGGATCTCGTTCCCGACGAGCGGGTTCTCGACGTCGCCTGCGGCAGCGGCAACGGCGCCATCGCCGCGGCGCGGCGGAGCTGGGCCAAGACGACCGGCGCCGACTTCGTCCCGGCGCTGCTGGAGCGCGGCCGCGAACGGGCGGCGGCTGAGCGACTCGACGTCGAGTTCGTCGAGGCCGACGCGCAGAGGCTGCCCTTCGAGGACGCCAGCTTCGACGTGACGATGTCGATCTTCGGCGTGATGTTCGCCCCCGACCACCAGCGGGGAGCCGACGAGCTGCTGCGGGTGACCAAGCCGGGCGGGCGCATCGGGGTCGCCAGCTGGTGTCCCGACGGGGGCCTGCAGGACTTCTTCGCGGCGATCGTCAAGCACACGGGCGGCCCGCCCCCGGGCGCCGTCCCTCCCGTCCTCTGGGGCGACGAAGCGCACGTGCGCGAGCTGTTCGGCGACTCGGTCTCCGACCTGCGCGCCGAGCGACTGAAGTCGCGCCAGGCCTTCCGCTCGGCAGAGCACTACATCGATTTCTTCCGCAACTACTTCGGCCCGATCAAATCGGCGTTCGAAGCCGTCGGGCCCGAGGGCGAGCAGGAGCTCACCGCCGATCTCGAACGGGTCCTCGAGAACCTCAGCACGGGTGGACAGCGAGCGCTGGTGGTCGAGCCCGAATACCTGCAGGTAATCGCGACGCGCGCCTGAGCGCGGGCGGTTAGGAACTCTGGACTTGTTTCAGAGTGCGGATCGCTGCGCCGATCACGAGGATCCCGAAGAAGATCATGCCGGCGACGCCGCCGCCCTGGCCGAACGCGGCGTAGCCGATCACCATCGCGGCGACCGCCAGGAAGAGGGTTACGACCATTCCCATATCGCGCGGAATCCTATTGGATCAACCCGCGGAGAGCGCGTCGCGCGTCTCGCTGAGGAACGAAGCGACGGCGTCGGCGGCGCCCTGTGGCGAGCCGCCCTCGCCGGCGGCGCGGACGAGGCGGCTGCCGACGATCACCCCGTCGGCGATCTCGCCGACCTGGGCGGCCTGCTGGGGGGTGCCGATCCCGAACCCGACCGCGACCGGCGTCGCCGCATCGGCCTTGGTCGCCGCGACGAGCTCGGTCACCGCGGCGGGGATCTCCGCCCGCTCGCCGGTGGTGCCGACGGTGGAGACGACGTAGACGAAGCCACGAGCCGACTCGCAGATCCGCTTGCGCCGCTCGGCCGGCGTCGTCGGCGCCAGCAGCGGCACCAAGGCCAGGCCCTCGGCGGCGAACGCCTCGCGCACCTCGCCGGCCTCGTCGAGCGGCAGGTCGGGAACGATCACCCCGGCGGCGCCGGCGGCCCGGGCCAGCTCGGCGAACTTTCCCGAGCCGCCGTGGGCGAGGACCATGTTCGCGTAGGCCATGAAGACGACCGGGACCTTGTCGGAAATGGACTCGCACACCTCCAGAGCGGTCCTCAACGTGGCGCCCGCCTCCAAAGCCTTGGTTGCCGCTGCATGGATGGTCGGACCATCAGCAAGCGGATCGGAAAAAGGAACCCCGAGCTCGATCAGGTCAGCGCCCGATTCGGCGTAGGCCCTGGCCACCGCCAACCCGGTTTCCCGATCTGGATACCCGGCCATCATGTATGGCATCAGCGCCGCCCGCCCTTCGTCGGCGGCCGCTCGAAAGGCCGCCGCGATCCGCTCCTCGCCGCTCATGGCAGGACGTCGGCCGGGGGTTTGAGCCGGGCCGTCGCCTCGGCCATGTCCTTGTCCCCACGTCCGGAGAGGCAGAGGACGTCGAAGCCCTCGCCCTCCAGCGGGTTCTCGGTCAGCCAGGCGATCGCGTGCGAGGACTCGAGCGCCGGGATGATCCCCTCCAGCCGGGAGAGCTCCTGGAAGGCGCCGAGGGCCTGGTCGTCGGTCACGGCCACGTAACTGGCGCGGCCGCTGTCGCGCAGCTGCGCGTGCTCGGGGCCGACCCCGGGGTAGTCGAGGCCGGCGGAGATCGAGTGCGCCTCGAGGATCTGCCCCTCCTCGTCGGCGATCACCGAGGAGAGCGAGCCGTGCAGGACGCCCTTGACGCCACCCTGCAGCGAGGCGCCGTGGCGGTTGGTGTCGAGCCCCTCGCCCGCCGCCTCGACGCCGACCAGCGCCACCTCGGCGTCGCCGACGAACGGGGTGAAGATGCCGATCGCGTTGGAGCCCCCGCCGACGCAGGCGATCACCCGGTCCGGCAGCGAGCCCTCCGCCGCCAGCGCCTGCTCGCGCGCCTCTTCGCCGATCACCCGCTGCAGGTCGCGGACCAGGGCCGGGTAGGGCGCCGGCCCTACAGCGGAGCCGATCACGTAGTGGGTGGTGGCGACATTGGCGACCCAGTCGCGGATCGCGGCGCTGACGGCCTCCTTGAGGGTCCGGGCGCCCGCCTCGACCGGTGCCACCTCGGCCCCCAGCAGCTTCATCCGCTCGACGTTCGGCGCCTGGCGGCGGATGTCCTCGGTCCCCATGTAGACGACGCATTCGAGTCCGAGCAGCGCACAGGCGGTCGCGGTCGCGACCCCGTGCTGCCCGGCGCCGGTCTCGGCGATCACCCGGGGCTTGCCCATGCGCGCCGCCAGCAGCGCCTGGCCGACGGCGTTGTTGATCTTGTGGGCGCCGGTGTGGGCGAGGTCCTCGCGCTTCAGGTAGACCCGCGAGCCAACCCGCTCGGAGAGGCGTTCGGCCCGGTAGAGCGGCGTCGGCCGGCCGATGAAGTCGCGCCGCAGCTGTTCGAGCCGTCCCATGAACTCCTCGTCGGCGCGCGCCTCGGCCCAGGCCGCGGTCAGCTCGTCCAGCGCCGGGATCAGGGTCTCCGGCACGTAGCGGCCCCCGTAGGGGCCGAAGCGCTCCTCGATCGCGCTCATGCGCTGGCGCCGACCGGGTTCGCGGCCTCGAAGAAGGCCTCCATCGCGGCGTGGTCCTTGCGCCCGGGCTCGAGCTCGACGCCGCTGGCGACGTCGACCGCGTAGGGGTGGGCGATCTCGATCGCGGCGGCGACGTTGTCGGGGCGCAGGCCGCCGGCGAGGATCGCCGGCACCTCGGAGCGGTGGCCGCGGAGCAGCTCCCAGTCGAAGCTCTCCCCCGTCCCGCCCCAGAGCCCTTTGTCGCGGCGGTCGAAGAGGTGGAAGTCGGTCCGGAACGCCTCGGCGGCGTGGACGTCGGCGGCGCTGGCGACGTGGATCGCCTTCGCCACCTTGAGGCCGGTCCGGCGCTGCACCTCGGCGCAGAACGAGGCCCCCTCGGCCCCGTTCAGCTGCACCATCGTCAACCCCTCGTCCTCCACGGCCCGAGCCACCTCGTCGAGCGTGGGATTGACAAAAACCCCAACCACCTCGCACTTGCGCTTGAAAGCAGCAGCAACTTCGGCCGCCACAGCCGGATCGACGTTCCTGGGACTGCCATGAAAATGGATCAACCCCACAGCCCAAGCACCGAGGCGCACAGCCTCCGCCGCGTCATCGAGATTCGTGATCCCACAGAACTTCACTCGCATAGCCAAGAGCGTACGTGAAGGACGGTCTCAACCCCCTCCGAACGGCTTGTACTTCTCGGTCGAGCGAACCTCGGACGGCCAACCCCCGCCCCACCCGAGCAAGTTGAGTGAGGAGGGGGTTGAGACCGTCCTAACAATCCCCGCTATTCAGCGGTCGGGGATTGCTCGGGTTGCGTGCCCAGGGTGACGTCAGCGGTCTTCTCGTCGCCGCTGCGGAGGATCGTCAAGTGCAGCTCGTCGCCAGGCTTCGACCCCTGGATGATTTCGACGAGTTCGTCCATGCTCTTCAGCTTCTTGCCGTCGACTTCGGTGATGATGTCGCCGCCGAGGCGGACTTCTTCGCCTTCGATCGTCGCCGAGGTGCCGCCGGCTTCCAGGCCCGCCTTGTCAGCGGGGCCGTCCTTGACGACCGACTGCACGATCACCCCTTCGTCGACCGGCAGGTTGACGGCCTTCGCGAGTTCGGGGGTGACGGTGCCGCCGGTGATGCCGATGAAGGCGTGCTCGACTTCGCCCTTGGTCTTCAGCTGCTCGATCTCGGCCCGGACCGTGTCGATCGGGATCGCGAAGCCGATGCCGACGTTGCCGTTGCCGCCCCCGCCGGTGGCGATCTGGGCGTTGATCCCGATCACTTCGCCGGAGGCGTTGATCAGCGGGCCGCCGGAGTTGCCGGGATTGATCGCGGCGTCGGTCTGGATCACGTGGGAGATCGAGAACCCGTTCGGGGCTTCGATCTGGCGCTGCAGGGCGGAGACGATGCCGCTGGTGACGGTGCGGTCGAGGCCGAACGGGTTGCCGATCGCGACCACCGGATCGCCGACTTCGGCGTCGGCGGAACGGCCCAGCGTCAGCGGGTGGATTTCGCCGTCGGGCGCGTCGACCTTGAGCAGCGCGATGTCGGTGCCGGGATCGGTCCCGACCACCTCGGCCTCGTAGGTCTTTTCCGAGTCGCCGAGTTTGACCGTGACCTTGCTGGCGCCTTCGACGACGTGGTTGTTGGTGAGGATGTGTCCTTCGCCGTCGATCACGAAGCCCGAGCCGGTCGCGGTGCCGCCACCCGATTCGGGTTCGATTTCGCCGAAGGGATTGAATTCTTCGGTTTCCGTCGGTTCGATCTGGGCTTCGATGAAGGCGACGCCGTCGCCGTCGGCCTTGTAGATCTGGTTGACGACGTTGGCGCTGCCGTCTTCGGACTTGGCGTCGACCGGCGCCGTCAGCGGCGCGGCGACGGTGGTCGTCGACCCGCCGTCCGACTGGATCACGCCTGCGGCGATCGCGATCCAGCCGACGACGGCGACGACCAGGCCCCCAAGGAGAGAGGAGCCGAAGGGACTGCGAAGTTTTTCGTTTAGCTTGGACATGGGCATCAGGCTGGCGCAGGGAAGTGACCTTCCCTTAAATGCTCTTCAAATTTTTTCTAAATTCGCCGGCGGACGCGGCGACCTACACGAGGTGTTCCCGCGTCCCCTCGTCGGAGCCGGTCAGCTCGCGGACCTTCGCTTCGGGATCGTCCGCCGCCATCAGCGCCCCGCCGATCAGAACCGCGTCGACCCCGACCCGGTCCAGCTCCTCGAGCTCGGCCCGGCCGGAGATCCCGCTCTCGGCGACGACGGTCTTGCCCGCGGGCACATCCGGCATCAGCTCGAAGGTGGTGCCGATGTCGATGCTCATGTCGTCGAGGTTGCGGTTGTTGATCCCGATCACCTCGGCGCCGGCCTCCAGTGCCCGCTCCAGCTCCGCCTCGTCGTGGACCTCGACCAGGCAGTCGAGGTCGATCGAGCGCGCCTCCTCGCGCAGGGCGCGCAGGTCCTCGTCGCTGAGCGCGGCGACGATCAGCAGCACCGCGTCGGCGCCGTTCACCGCCGCCTCGTAGAGCTGGTAGGGATCGACGATGAAGTCCTTGCGGATGATCGGCAGGTCGCAGGCCGCGCGCGCGGCGCGCAGATCGGCGAGCGAGCCCCCGAAGTGCGGTTCGTCGGTCAGCACCGAGAGCGCCGCCGCACCGCCGCGCTCGTAGGCGGCGACCTGGCCCGCGAGGTCGATCTCCTCCCGCGCCAGCTGGCCGGCGCTGGGCGAGCGCCGCTTGAACTCGGCGATCAGCGAGAGCCCCGGGCGGACCAGCGCCTCGTTGAACGGGCGGTCGTCGCCCCGCGCCGAGAGGCGCGATTCGAGATCGGCGCGAGGGAGGTCGCGGCGGCGCGCGTCCACCCCCTCCCGGGCTCCGGCGATGAGCTGCTCCATCATTCCCACTTGAGCTTCCAGAGCCTAGACGGCGGGAGCGACCGTTGCCGCGATCAGGCGCTCCAGCACGTTCGCTGCCGCCCCGGAGTCGATCGCCTCGGCGGCCCTGGCGACCCCCGCCTCGAGATCGGCGGCGAGGCCGCCGACGTAGAGCGCCGCGGCGGCGTTGAGGAGGACGAGGTCGCGCTGCGGACCAGGCTCGCCCGCGAGCACCCGCCGGGTGACCGCGGCGTTCTCCTCCGGAGTGCCCCCGGCGACCCGCTCCAGCTCTACCGGCGCGAGGCCGAACTGGCCCGGCTCGACGAACCACTCGGCGGTGCGCCCGTCGGCGACCTCGATCACCCGGGTGCGGGAGGAGAGCGAGAGCTCGTCGAGGCCGTCCTCGGCGGAGACGACCAGCGCCCGCTCGCTGCCGAGGCCGATCAGCGCCTCGGCGATCGTCTCCTGGTAGTGGCGGTCGGCGACGCCGAGTAGCTGCCGGTTGGCGCCGGCCGGGTTGGTCAGCGGGCCGAGGAAGTTGAAGATCGTCCGCACCCCGAGGGCTTTGCGGGCTGGGATCACGTGCGCCATCGCGGCGTGGTGCTTGGGCGCGAACATGAAGCCGAAACCGACCTCGTCGATGCAGCGCCCGACCTGCGCGGGCTCGATCTCGACGTTGACGCCGAGCGCCTCGAGCAGGTCGGCCGAGCCGCACTTGCTGGTGTTCGAGCGGTTGCCGTGCTTGGCGACGGCGCAGCCGGCGCCGGCAGCCACCAGCGCCGCGGTGGTCGAGATGTTGAAGGTCGACGGGCCGCCGCCGGTGCCGCAGGTGTCGACGAGGTCGTCGCGCTCGGTCGGGACCGGCGAGGCGAGGCCGCGCATCGTCCGCGCCAGGCCGACCAGCTCCGGCACCGTCTCCCCCTTCGCCCGCAGGGCGATCAGGAAGGCGCCCGTCTGGACCGGGTCGGCGCGTCCCTCCATGATCTCGGCGAGCACCGCCGAGGCGTGGTCGGCGGTCAGGTGGTCGCCGCCGCAGACCGCGTCGATCGCGCGGCTGACGATGTCGTTAGGCACCGTTGCCTCCCGTGCCGATGAAATTGGCCAGCAGGTGCTTGCCCTGCGGGGTGAGGACCGACTCGGGGTGGAACTGGACCCCCTCGACCGGCAGCTCGCGGTGGCGGGCGCCCATCACCACGTCGCCGAGGCTCGCGGTCAGCTCCAGCACCGCGGGCAGGTCGGGGTCGGCGACCAGCGAGTGGTAGCGGCCGGCGACCATCGGGCTCGGCAGCCCGGCGTAGATGGTCTTGCCGTCGTGCTCGACCTCGGCGTCCTTGCCGTGGATCGGCTCGCCCTGGACGACGCGGCCGCCGAAAGCCTCGACCATCGCCTGGTGGCCGAGGCAGACGCCGAGCACCGGCGTCCCCGCCTCGCCGAAGGCCCTGATCGCGTCGCCGGAGATGCCGGCCTCGGCCGGCGTGCAGGGGCCGGGCGAGACGACGAGCCGGTCGGGCTTGCGCTCGAGCAGCTCGGCGACGGTCGCCTTGTCGTTGCGGACGACTTCGACCTCGGCCCCGAGCTCGCCCAGGTACTGGACGAGGTTGTAGGTGAAGGAGTCGTAGTTGTCGATCACGAGGACGCGCATGTCCACTCCAGCCTAGGCCCAGTCGGGCTGTTCGCAGGCGACCTCGACGGCGCGGAAGACCGCCCGGGCCTTGTTCACCGACTCGTTGTACTCGTAGGCGGGCTGCGCGTCGGCGACGGTGCCGCCGCCGGCCTGCACGTGCAGCTGCCCGTCCTTGCAGACGACGGTGCGGATGTGGATCGCGGTGTCGAGGTCCCCGTCCCAGGAGAGGTAGCCGACTGCGCCGCCGTAGCCGCCGCGCTTGATCGGCTCCAGCTCGTCGATGATCTGCATCGCCCGCACCTTGGGCGCGCCCGAGAGGGTGCCCGCCGGCAGCGCCGAGCGCAGCACGTCCAGCGCGCTGACGCCCTCTTTCAGCCTGCCGGAGACCTGGCTGACGATGTGGAGGACGTGCGAGTAGGTCTCGACCGCCATCAGCTCGTCGACCTTGACGCTGCCGTACTCGCAGACCCGGCCGAGGTCGTTGCGCCCGAGGTCTACCAGCATCACGTGCTCGGCCCGCTCCTTCGGGTCGTTGATCAGCCGCTCGGCGAAGCGGCGGTCCTCGTCCTCACTGCTGCCGCGCGGCGAGGTGCCGGCGATCGGCCGCGTCTCGACCCGGTCGCCGATCACCTTGACCAGCGGCTCGGGCGAGGCGCCGGCGATCTGGAAGTCGCCGAACTCGAGGAAGTACATGTAGGGCGAGGGGTTGACCGCGCGCAGGCCGCGGTAGACCGAGAAGGCCTCGACCGGGGCGGGCGCCGAGAAGCGCTGTGAGGGGACGACCTGGAAGGCGTCGCCGGCGTGGACGTACTCGACGATCCGCGCGACCGAGGCTTCGAACTCCTCGCGGCTGAGGTTCGACTCGAACTCGGGCGGCTCGGCGATCGCGGAGCGCTCCGGCACCGGCACGGCGCCGCGCAGCCGCTCGCGCATCTCGGCGATCGTCGCCGCGGCCTTCTCGTATGCCTCCTCGACGCCGCCGTCCTCCTCGACGAAGGCGCAGGCGAGGATCGTCAGCTCGTGGCGCAGGTGGTCGAAGACGAGCATCGCGTCGGTCACCATCAGCGCCATGTCGGGCAGGCCGAGCGGGTCCGGGTTCGGCTCGCCGAGCGGCTCCACGGTCCGCACCAGGTCGTAGGCGAAGAAGCCGACCGCGCCGCCGGCGAAGGGCGGCAGGTCGGGGACCGGGGCCGGACGGTAGCGCCGCAGCCGCTCGGCGACCGCCGCGTAGGGATCCGGCGCCGGATCGGCGCTGCTCGGCTCCGCATTCGGGCTCAGGTCGTCGCCGCTCCACTCAGAGAGCACCCCGTTGCTCCAGCGCAGCAGCGCCCGCGGCCGCAGGCCGACGAACGAGTAGCGCCCGACCTGGCCCTGCTCGGCGGACTCGAGCAGGAAGCAGGGCGCCCCCTCAGGCTCCCCCGCGCGCAGCTTGAGGAAGGCCGAGACCGGCGTCTCGCAGTCGTCGACCAGCCGTGCCCGCACCGGGACCACGTTCCCCTCGCGGGCCAGCTCGCGCGCCTGCTCGAGGCTCGGCTCGAGGCGGATCTCGGAGTCAGCCACTACGGCCATTCAGCACTTCCATCACCTTCGCCTGCGAGACCCCGCGCGAGGCCAGCAGCACGCTCAGGTGGTAGAGCAGGTCGGCGGCCTCTTCGGCGACCCTCTCGTCGGTCTCTTCGCGGGCGGCGCGAACGACCTCCTCGGCCTCCTCCTCGACCTTCTCTGCGATCAGCCCGCGGTCGTCGAGCAGCTTCACGGTGTAGCTGCCGTCGGGCCGTTGCAGGGCGCGGTGGCGGATCGTCCGCTCCAGCGCCGGCAGCGCTTCGAAGGTGACCGAGTGCGGCTCGCCCGGCGCCGGCGGCGCGTCCTTGCGGGGCGAAGCCGAGCCCAGCACCTCACGGTAGAAGCAGCTGCGCTCGCCGGTGTGGCAGGCCGGGCCGGCGGGGTCGACCAGGGCCACGAGCGCATCGCCGTCGCAGTCGTAGCGCAGCTGGCGCAGGTGCAGGAAGTTGCCCGAGGTTTCCCCCTTCTTCCAGAGCTCGTCGCGCGAGCGGCTGTGGAAATGCAGGTCCCCGGTCTCCAGCGTCATCTCCAGCGACTGCCCGCTCATGTAGGCGAGCATCAGCACCTCGCCGGAGGCAAAGTCCTGGACGACGCACGGCACCAGGCCCTGCTGGTCGAATTCGATTTCGGCGAACACCGGCTGAATCGTAAACGCCGCGTCGCTACTCGATGCCGAGGCGGTCGAGGAGGTCCTCGTCGCGGCGCCAGTGACGGCGGACGCGGACGGTGACGTCGAGGTGGACCTTGGCCCCCAGCTCGCGCTCGAGCGAGCGGCGCGCGGCGGCGCCGATCTCACCGATCTTGGCGCCAGCGCGGCCGATCAGAATCCCCTTCTGGGACTCGGTCTCGGCCCAGATCTCGGCCCGGACGGTGACCAGGCCGTCCTCGCGCGGCTGGACCTCGAGGACCGAGACCTCGACCGAGTGCGGGATCTCCTGCCTGGTCCGGTTGAGGACCTGCTCGCGGATCAGCTCGGCGAGCAGCAGCTCGCTCGACTGGTCGCTCGAGTCCTCCGGCGGATACATGTACGGGCCCTCGGGCATCAGCTCGCCGAGCCGCTCCAGCAGCGGCGGCAGCCCCTCGCCGCTGCGGGCGCTGATCGGGAAGACCTCGTCGACCCCCTCCAGCCCGGCGGCCTCGGCGAGGACGGGGACCAGCTCGTTGGGGCCGAGCCGGTCGGCCTTGTTGACGGCGCAGATCACCGGCAGCCTGGAGCCGGCGCCGAGCAGCGCCCGGACGATGAAGCGGTCGCCCGGCCCCACCCCCTCCTCGCCGTTGAGGACGAAGAGGACGACGTCGGAGTCGGCCAGCTCGCGCTCGACCCGCCCCTGCATCCGCTCGGTGAGGACGTCGCGGGGTCGCTGCACGCCGGGCAGGTCGACGAGGATCAGTTGCCGCTCGGCATCGAGGTCGGTGGCGACGCCGCGGATCGCCCGGCGCGTCGTCTGCGGCCGGTTGGAGACGATCGCGACGTGGGAGCCGACCAGGGCGTTGACCAGGGTCGACTTGCCGACGTTGGGCCGGCCGGCCAAGCCGACGAATCCGGACCGGGTCATCGCAGCCCGGCGAGGACGCGGGCCTGCAGCGCCAGCATCTCGCCGTCGTCGGTCTCGTGGTCGTAGCCGCAGAGGTGGAGGGCGCCGTGGACGGCGGCCTCGGTCACGTCCGAGCAGTGCTCGGGGCAGATCGCGACGTCGCCGAGCTCGCGCGGGCCGGCGACCGGCCCGAGTTCGTCGATCGGGAAGGCGAGGACGTCGGTCGGCGCGTCCTTGCCCCGATGCTCGCGGTTCAGCTCACGGATCCGCTCGGCGTCGACGATCTCGACCGCGAGGTGGCCGTCGGCGACGCCGGCGGTCTCCAGCGCGGCGGCGACGGCGCTGCGCAGATCGGCGGGAACGTCGGTCAGGTCGGCGCTCACGAACGCGGGGTCGGCCCGTGTTCGGCGCGCGCCTCGCGAGCGCCGTGCTCGTCGTAGGCGGCGACGATCCGCTGCACCAGCTTGTGGCGGACGACGTCCTCGCCGCCGAAGCGGATGAAGGAGATGTCTTTGACGTCGCTGAGGATGTCGCTGACGGCGATCAGCCCGGAGCGCTGGTCGGTCGGCAGGTCGATCTGGGTGACGTCGCCGGTGACCACCATCCGCGAGTTGAAGCCGAGCCGGGTGAGGAACATCTTCATCTGCTCGGGGCTGGTGTTCTGCGCCTCGTCGAGGATCACGAAGGAGTCGTTGAGGGTGCGGCCGCGCATGAAGGCGAGCGGCGCCACCTCGATCACGTTGCGCTCGAAGTAGCCGTTGACCCGGTCGGTCGAGCAT
>Ga0268266_10000657_pt1 | contig 46799 bp, 39 predicted proteins | sample KBSS13metaG_FD_190356 | JGI IMG/M metagenome (GOLD analysis project Ga0268266, IMG submission 190356) | Switchgrass rhizosphere microbial communities from Kellogg Biological Station, Michigan, USA - KBS S1-3 metaG (SPAdes) (version 2) | ecosystem: Host-associated > Plants > Roots > Rhizosphere...
TGGCAACCAGACAAGCCCTGGGCGCGAAACGGTCGCGGCTGATCCGCCAACTGCTGACAGAGAGTCTGGTGCTGGCGTTGACCGGTGGCGCGCTCGGCGTCGGCTTTGCCGTGGTCGCTAACCGACTTCTGCTGCGGATGCTCTCTGGCAGCGGAGAAACTATTCCGCTGAACTTGCCGCTCGATCTCAGGTTGCTGGTATTTGCGCTGGGCGCGACAGTCGCCACCGCTCTACTCTTCGGAGTTCTGCCGGCGCTTCGTGCGACTCGGATCGAGCTCACAAATTCGCTGAAGGAAGGCCGATCTCCCACAGGCATGGGAACTCAGCCAAGTTTGGCAAGGCTTCTCATCGTCTCGCAGGTGGCCGTGTCCCTGGTCCTCCTGACGGGGGCTGGGCTTTTTCTGCGAACCTTTGTAAACCTTGCTCGGGTAGACACCGGTTTCAATCGCGAAGGAGTTCTTCTGCTACATCTCGATCCCGCGTCGGCGAATTACAAGGCGGGTGATCCGCGGCTGAATGCAGCCTACGAGCAAATCGAGAGTCGCTTACGGGCGCTGCCGGGGGTGAATGCCGCCAGCTTTTCATTGTTCACTTTCGACGAGGGAACGTGGAACAACGACATTTGGGTACACGGCTACATGGACGGCCACCAGAACCGTGACGTGCATCACAACGTGGTCAGCAACGACTATTTCGCGGCGATGGGCATTCCTCTTTTGCAAGGGCGCACGTTTGAACCACGGGATTCCGCGTCGTCGCAACGCGTCGGGATCATCAGCGAATCGGTGGCGCGGAATCTGTTTCCCGAAGGTTCACCGATCGGCCGCCACTACGGCAGCCACGATGCCAAGAATGCGGACAGCACGGAAGTAATCGGCGTGGTGAAGGACGCCAAGGTTCATAGCGTGGACGAAAGGACAGAGTACGTTGACTATCTTTCTCGCGCGCAGGTCGATTTTTTCTTCTTGAATGATCTCGCCGTGCGCTACAAGGGAGATTCGAGCGCGGTGGTGAGCGCGATCCGGCAGGCCATACGAGATGTGGACCGAAATCTGCCGATCTCCAATGTGACAACGATGGAAGAGCAGGTGGCGGATTCGATGCCAAACCAGCGGATCATCGCGCAACTATCCGCGTTCTTTGGAATGGTCGCCGTATTTCTTTCGTGCATCGGAATTTTTGGGCTGATGTCGTACGTTGTGACGCGGCGCACGAATGAAATTGGCATTCGCATGGCCTTGGGAGGCAACAGAACGGGAATATTGTGGCTGGTGATGCGAGAAGGCCTGCTTTTGGTGGTGATTGGAATCGGTGCAGGAATTCCGCTGGCCGTGGTTGGAGGACGACTGGTTTCGAGCATGCTCTTTGGCGTTCGGGCGGTAGACGCGCTGAGCTTGTCGGCCGCGATTGCATTGCTCGCGCTGGTCGCGGTGCTGGCAGGATATTTGCCGGCAAGACGCGCGTCGCTCGTTGAACCGATGGCGGCGCTGCGGCACGAGTAGACGACTATCGCGGCAGCCTAACCGACGAAGCAGGGCGACTTCTACGGAATGATGTCGAAGTCGGCCATTCGCGCTGGAGCCTGCCGTCCACCCGAGTCCGCGGCCATCAGAATGACGCGATAGCTGCCCGGCGCTAGATCCTTGATCATCACCAGCATTCCGATGGGAACGACGGGGCTTCCCTTTTGCAGGAAATCGTCGGCAGGAACGGTGCCAGTGAAAAACATTTCTTTGTTGGTCGAGCGCTCCTGAATCTTGTAGCCGAGAACGACGCGCGGCGGCTTTTCTTCCGTCAACAGTGAGTCGTAAATTTCCGAGTACAAGACGACCTTGTCGGATTTCTTGAAACGATTCACGGCCATGGGCACGATTTGCATGCCCTTAACGACAAGCGGCGTGCGATCTTCGAGAAGCACGGAATCGAGGTCGGCGTTCATGGCGAGATCCTCGACGCGCTGCACGTTATTCGTCAAAGAGATGCCGCCGAGAGCTAGCTGCTTCCCATCATAGTCGTCGATTTTCAACGGCCATGTCGATTTGCCGTAGGAGTCGCTGCCAGCGCTGAGCACTACCGTCATTTTGTAAGTACCCTGCGCGGCGTCGAACTGGTTTTCGTAATGAAAGGGAGTCTTCGTAAAGTCCTTCCACTCGTCTTTTTCCAGATCGAGTTTGACCTGATCGCTGAACTTTGCGCCGACTGTTCCATCTTCGCGATAGGCGATGCCGAGGACGTTCAAGTTCGAATGATATTTCCCCTTGTCCTTTTCAAACTTGAACACGTCCTGCGGAATTTCCATCGCGAGGTTCACGCGAGCGACGCCAGGCGCAGTGTAGTAGTACGGCGACTGGAAGGAGGGCTGCACCCCTCCGCCATGGGTTTCCTGTGCGTGAAGTTCCAGCTGCTTTTCGACTGGCGTGCCGTCGAGGGCGCTGGGATTGCGGGCGTTGCAGTAGCCGCTGCGCGCGCGGACGTTCATGCCGCCGCGATTCATTTTTACTTTCAGAGTGTGGCAGCTGCCTTCCGCAGAGTCGGACGGCACATAGCCGAGCAGGTAGAATTCATTTTGTTCGCTGGCGATGCGCTGCAGTCCGCCGAAAAGATCGTTGGTGTTGAAAATGGTGAAGCCGCCCGTGCCTTCGGCCAGCGCAGCAAGAACCTGCTGGTTGGTGGATGCGGAAGGAGGAAATTGCGGCACGATGGTGCGCGGCTGATTCAACGGATTGTTGGGATTATTGAAATAGTTCGAAGAGGGAAAACCGCCGCGTGTACCGGTGCTGCCCGTGCCGCCACGCGTGCCTCCCGTGGTCCCGCCCGTGCCCGTCCCGCCACGCGTGCCGCCGGCGCCTCCTGCTCCACCACCGGTGCCGCCCGTGCCGCGGCCGCCACCTGCGCCCGTTCCACCAGAACCACCTGCGCCTCCTGCGCCGCCGCGGCCGCCACCTGCTCCACCTCCCGCTCCTCCGCCCGCGCCGCCGCCCGCGCCGCCGCCGGCTCCGCCACCGCCGGGACGTTGTGGCTCACCAAATGAGGCCAGGACGAGCCGGGCGCGGGAAGCTGTCCGCGATTTCTTTGGGAAAGACTGCAACGCAACGGGCTTTGCGCGAGTGGCATTCGGCAAACGAAGAGCTGACGGTTTGCCCAAAAGGGGCGCCTGCAAGCCGCGCGTATCGAGAGCGTACACAGCGACGTTGGATTTATTGCAAGCATCGATGGTGGCCGTCAGCTCCGACTGGCGTTCCGGCGTGAGCTGAAATCCCGAAGAGAACAGCACGAGCGCTTTGCGACCGGGAACGGAGCGCAGATTCTTTGCGAGAGTTCGAACCGCAAGCAACATTGACCGCGCACCATAGTCCGTTTCCACACTGGAGAAGGAAGCCATGCCCGGCATCCTAACGGTGGAAGCGCCGGGGCCGCCCGGATCGGCGTTCGACGCAACGTAAGAGGACTTCACTCCCTTTGCTGCGGATTGCAGGAGTTCGGCGTTGGCGGTGAAGTTTTGCAATATCTGCAAGGCGCCCTTGAATTCCACCACGGCCATCAGGCGGTCGGGAGCAGCATTGGCGTCAATGAATTTCGCCGCAGCGGCGCGAGCAGAAATCTGGTCTGGCAACGCCATGGACGAGTTGTCGAAGAAAAGAACCAGGTAGCGCTTCTGGGTGTTTTGTGGGCCAGCGGCGTTCGCGCCGGTGGAAAAGCTGGTAATCGGCTGCTCTTTGTTGTCTTCGTAAACCTTGAAATCACTTTGCGCAAGGTCGTGGATGTAGTTCCCTTTCTTGTCGGTGACCACGGTATCGACGAGAACCAAGCGCGATTCTTTCTTGATGGTCTGGGAGATGGGGACGGGCTGCTGAGCTGCAGCGTCAGCAGGCTGCTGCGCGTTTGCCGCGTCGGCCGGCTTCTGCGGAGGCGCGGCCTCCTGGGCCGAGCTAATCCCCGCGACGAGAAAAGTTCCCGCCAACAAAGCAATAAGCCGCGAGCTAGCGGCGTTTAGAATCAACCTGATCATGACTTCCTCCGTCAGAAGGCGCAGCCGATGAGAATTCCGCGGCTAGTACGGAATGACCACGGCGCCGTTGCGCGCCGCCATCAGCTCACCTTCTTTGTCACGCACTACCAACCGAACCAAATAATTGCCGGGCTTCACGTCGAAGCTGGATTTAACTGTGATGCCCGCGCGATCCAGGCGCCGCAGAGTCGCGTCGCGCAGCTTCATCTCCAGGATTTTTTCGCCGCCGACAACGAAGTTGCCATTTTCATCGAAGACTGCCGTGGCCAAAGTAAGGTTGTCGTGGTTGCGGTCCTCGACCTTGCGGAATTTCAGCCCTTTCAGGTCCACGTGGGCAAGCACGGAAAGACGAGCAGCGGTGGCGTCGCGGCGGAAGAACTGCGTCTGTAGTTCCACGGGCAAATCGCGGATCTCTTCCTGCGAGAATACTGCTTCCTGGATTTCTTCCTTGGCGGCTTCTTCCGGATTTTTCAAAGTGCGGGGCGCGTAGAAGCCGCGGCGGGCCTGTACGGTGAGTTTCCGCTTGCCGGTAAGAGTGACCTTTAGCGTGTGGAAGCTGCCATTGAGCTTCAGGTTTTGCGGGGAAAAGCCGAGGACGTAGGAAGTGGAAGGAGCCGCGATGGATTCCCGCAGAGCAACGTCGAGGTCGTTGCGATTGTGATAGTAAGTGCCGCCGGTGCCCGCCGCGAAGTCGGACAGGATGGCGCTTTGCTCCGACTGCGCCGCGACGCGATAAGAGGATTTGAAGCCAGCGGTCCTGAAAGAATCCGCGGGAGGATCGGCGATGTCGCCGGACACGTCGGGCGCATAGAGGCCACGCGCATCCAGTGTGTCGATGACAATTCCAGCGCGAGTGGAACGGTCGATGACGTCGCTTCGTTCGGAGAGCAGCGTGGAAAGAATAAAGCCGGGCGAGATGAAAACCATTTTGCGCTGCCCAGGCATAGACGTCAGGCGGCGCAGCGCGTCATACAAATGCTGGTAAGCGAAACTGGACGCCGTATCGCCCGCGGCCAAAGCGCGAGCGGAAGCTGCGTGCGCCATACTCACCGCCATCGTCCTCTTGGTCTCGTCGCCGCTGAAAGCACATTGCACGGCGTCTTCTGTAGCAACGTCCAATGCCTGCTGATCGTTGCGATTTTCTATGAGATCCGCCTGGTAGTAGGTGATTTCAGGGCATTCGTGAAAGCCGCCGCCCCCCATCAATGGCCGCGCCGTGATCTGAACGAGCGCTTTGTTCAAGAGCTCGCGGTCTGCCGTGAATTCCTGTTTGACTTGGCCAGAAGAAGTGTAAATGCCGACGCGATCGGTCGGCCCCATGGCATCGAGTATCTTGGCAGCGGCCGCTCGCGTGTTCACGGCGTCTGTCATGGCCAGGTTAACGTCGTCGAAGAAAAGAGAGACGAAGCGCTGCGGCAGGTTGGGAGCGGGCTGGTCTGTTTTTTCCGGATCGTTGGCATCGCGATCGGAAACGGAGACGACCGGAACTGCATGACTGAACGGCGTTTCCATCGCAAACGTGGAGATGGTTTGCTGCTTGCGGTTATCGAAAAGCTGGAAGTCTTCCTTCTTCAGATTGTCGATGATCTTGCCTTGTTCGTCGCGGACGACAACCCGGACCAACACCAGATTGACGCGAACTTTGAAAGTCGTGGGCGAATCGCGGGTGACGACTTCTTGCCCGGGGTCGGCCTTGTAACCGCTGCGGTCAACGTTAACGCCCTGTGCGTCCTGTGAGGTGTCGCTCTTCGGGGGCTTCGCGGGCGCATCCGCGGGGGGTGGCGCCTGGGCTCGGGCAGATTCGCAGAAACCGGCCAGCAGCGCGGCGGTGAGGGCAAGCCTCGACGCGCGTGAAAGGATTGCGATGCGAAAAGGAGGCTGCTGGCGCATGTGTGCGATGCAACTCCAACCGCCGAACCGCCTCGACCCGGTCAGCACGAGGATCCGCTGGGGACTTGTTCTTGTAAGGGTTTAGGCCAAAAGCGCCTGACGAAGAACTTGTAATAAACCTCTTAAACCCTGGACCCTAGGCGAATGCTACTACGGGGACTATACGCCGCGCGTAAAATCCGTGTCAATTCAGATAGATAGGGGAAAAATGAGCCGAGTCCGCACATCTACGTACGGCCATTGCGAACCGCATAGGCCTCGGCGTTCCAGGCTGCCCCAAGAAAGATAATGATGGCCGAAATCTGCATCCAGATAAGGAGACCGATTACAGCGGCCAGTCCGCCATAGACAACGCTGTACGGTACGCGGCGAACGTAGAACCCGAAGAGCACGTCGGCCAGCCACCACAACAGGGTCGCAATGACTGCACCAGGGACAACATTACGAAGGCTGGTCTCTTGGGGCCGGGCCACGCGGTAAATGGCGATCAACGCCGCAAGCGAGAGAAGAAATGCGGCGACCGGAAAAAATAAGGGCCACAATCCATGGAAGGGGTGCGCTTCGCCCAGCTCGCGGGCGACCCAGTGCCGCAGGGGACGGCCGAAAACGCCAAGCACTGCTGCAATGATGAGCGGTGCAATCGTGGCAACCAGCAGCAAGAGGCCGCGAAGCTGACGGTGCCAGAAGCCCGGCTTTTCCACGTCGTGATAAATGATGTGGATGCCTTCCATGATCAGCTTCATGACTTGCGAACCTGCGATGAGCGTGCCGGCCCACCCGATGACAGCCCATTTCCACGCTTGCGGAGCGCGCTTGATGAGAAATTCGGAGACGATCTGACGGCTGCCAGGCGGCAGATACTTCGTGAAGTCGGTGACCATGTCCAGCATGTTCGTCTGGCTGCCCAAGCGGCTCGTGGCGATGGCCACGATCAGGAGCAGTGTCGGGAAAAAAGCCAGGAACAAGTTGTAGGCAATAGCTTGCGAGATCATGCTGCACGGTGGAAACACGCGCATGAACGCACGTCCGCTGTGCTTGGCGAGGGCCTTTACCGAAATCATGGAGCATCAGTATAAACGGGACTCCTCAAGCGGGGAATCGCACGACTGACCTGGATCCCCGCTGAACTGACTCCGCGTCTGCAAACGCACCTTGTGCAGCCTTCCATCAGCCAAAATGAGGCGCATACCTGATTCACCAGCGCTCGGCCGAACGCTATCAAGTGGACACGGCCGCTTCCCTGGACATCTTCGGGGCGGCCTCGTGACCAATGATGAATCGCGGTTTGATTTTCCTCTTTTTGTTCATCTTGCCGTTTTGTTTCGCTGCCGCTTGCGCAGCCCAAATTCCCGTGCGTTACCAGGAAGGCGTTACTCATGGATTTCTGACATTGCATACGACTGACGGCCGGCTGATTGCGGAAGGCGAGATGGCGCAAACGGCCAAAGACGACGTCGTGACCAGCCATATAACCTTTCACTTCAAAGACGGTTCACTTTACGAAGACACGGCGACCTTTAGCCAACGCGGAAACTTCCGTCTATTGAAAGACCATGTGGCGCAAAAAGGACCGGCTTTCACAGAGCAGATGGAAAGCACAATCGATGCAAAGACCGGCAGAGTAACGGTTAATTTCGAAAAGGACGGTAAACCGCAAAAGATCGAGAAAGCAATGGAGCTGCCGGCGGACCTGGGCAATGGCATTCTGTTTACCCTCGTAAAGAACCTCCTCAGAACTCCGAGCTCGACGGTTTCGTATCTGGCGTTCACACCGAAGCCGACGCTTGTCAAACTTGTTTTCACAAAACAAGGCGCCGAGAAGCTGAAAGCCGGATCAACTCGACAGCCCGGCACTCGCTTTGTAATGAAAGTGGAAATTGGCGGTATGAAAGGCGTCTTGGCTTCGCTCTTGAAGAAAAACCCCCCTGACACACAGATGTGGGTTTTGGACGATGAAGTGCCAACACTCGTAGCATCGGAAGGTCCCCTGTACGGAGAGGGTCCCATCTGGAGGATTGAGCTAGTAAGTCCGAAGCGCGTCCGCTCATCCGCAGGGGAATCTCGCTAAAGACCTGCAGGCGACCGTAGCTCTTTGTGCTCTGTTACACTGCTTCCGATGCGTCTCTTGCTACTGAATCTGTCTCCGCAAACGTCGGAAAGCGTCAACGCTGCCCTAGGCGGCCAGGGATTTGACGTTTTGCAGCAGCACACGCTGGACGTCGAGCAAGTCGAGGCCCTTCAGGCGGAAGTATTGGTGACCGAAGCGAGCCCCGCCGACCTGACGTGCTGCGGCCTGATCGTCCAGCTAAAAGCCCGCGAAACGACGAAATCGATTCGCATTCTGATGCTCGTGCAAGGCGGCGCATTGGAGCGTGCGCGCGCGCTCGACCTCGGCGCCGACGAGGTAATGTCGTCTCCCTTTGAGCCGGTGGAATTCGCGGCGCGCATCCGGGCACAACTGCGTGATCGCGCCCCAGCCGAGGAATTGCGCGCCAAACTCAAGGAGGTCGAGCAGCGCGAGCATCTGGCCGAAATTGCCGTCGATTCATTGAGCGGCGGCGTGGTCACCAGGAAGCGCGCTTGGGTACTGCCGGCGATCCTCGCGCTGTGCGTACTAACCGTTGCAGCCACTTTCATCACCTCCTTCTCCTACCGCAAGACTCGCAAAGAGACGCTGCAACTGAAATCAGAAATCGCGCGGCTCAACTCCGGCATTCTGCAACAAGGGGATTTGCTCCGGCGCGCCGAACAAGCGCGGCTGGCGTTGAACGCCTCGCCCGACAACGCGGCGCGGGCAACGTTGCAGGCGCAATCGGACGAGCTAAAGAAGAAAATGGCGGCAAGTGGTGGCAGCGGCGACACGGATCTCCGCCGCCAGCTTGCAGAAACGCAGGACCGGCTCAACCGCATCGAGAGTGACGGCAAGGTCGCGGAAACGATCGTCAAAAACTACGGTTCCAGCGTCTGCTTGCTCCATGTCGTCGTCGAATTTCTCGACCGCGGCAGCGGCAGACCGATATTGATTGCAGTGGACCAGCTCGGCAAACCTCTGCTGGATGACAAAGGAAATGTGCAGCTCGACCTCGATGGCAACGGCCCGCATCTCCAGCTCGACGTCTTCGGAACCGGATTTCTTGTCCGCAAAGACGGTCGGCTCCTGACCAATCATCACGTCGCCGAACCGTGGTGGGGCAATGAAGAACTGAAGCCACTCATTGAGAATGGAGCAAAGCCGTACGCGCTGTCTTACATGGCCTATTTTCCCGGAAAGTCGCAGGGCTTCTCCGCCAAGCTCGATCGCATCTCTCCCCAAGCGGACGTGGCCACGCTTCAGCTCGATGGAGCGATGCCGCCTAAGGCAACTTTGCTCGACCTCGACGACCGCAACGACGCCAGCGTGGCCGGCGAATCGGTTGTGTTAATCGGTTATCCGACCGGCATCGAAGGCATCCTGGCACGTGCTGGGCCAGACGCCGCCCGGCAAATTGCGGGAACCGCTTCCAACGTGCCGCAGATCGTCTCGCGTCTCGCCCAGCAAAACTTGATTCGCCCCACGACGACGCAAGGCCACATCGGCGACGTGCTGAAAGACAAAATCGTCTACGATGCAGCCACCACTTCGGGCGGTTCGGGCGGCCCGCTTTTCAATCACAGAGGCAAAGTCATCGGCGTGAATTTCGCCATCCTCAGCGGGTTCGGCGGCTCGAATCTGGCGGTGCCGGTGCGTTACGCAAACGAATTGCTCACAAATTCAAAATGAACAGCCGTCGGCTTCACACAGCGCGGTTCCTTTTTCTGGCTGCGACTCTTCTCGTAGCCGCGACGGCAGCCCTGCCTCACCGGCAGTCCTCTCAGTCGTCCTCAAAACAACAGTGGAAGACTGTTCCTTTCGCTATCGTCCGTTACAACGACGACGCTCCCAAATCGTGGAATGTCTATCACTCAGAAAAGAAAGGCATCTATCTGGTACGGCTCTGGAAACGCTACTTGCTGATTGACACCACTAGCCAAAGCGCCTATGAGATCGATCCTTCGAAAATAAAAGTAGAAGGTGAGAACGCCGAGTTCAGTTCAGCCGACATTCCAACCGATCCCATCGAAACCGCGGAGTGGAAATCCCGGGACGCCGGACCCGTCCTTCGCCACCGTTTCCGCTTCGGCCAATCCGGCAACTTCATGGAATTGCAGATTCCGCTGTTGCCCAGCGGCAAGCCTGCTTACTGAGCCTTCTCAACGACACTATTCGCGCGGCCTTCCTTCGCGATACACGCCATACACCCACGGAATCCCCAGCACTCCCGGCTCGACCGCAACTTCGATGCGGTCACCCACTGCGAAGCGATCGAAATCGTCGGAATCCACGGCCAGCCGCTCGAACTTCTGGTCCGGGCGCCACGAATGCACAACCAACCGCCTGCTCCCGCGCACCAGCCCCTTCATCAGGAATTTTCCCTGCACCTGCGCCGGCACGTACCTCACATTTTTCGCCGAATCGAGCCTCCCATTCAAAACAATTGCCGCCGCCAGAAGCCAGGGCAGCGGAATAAACCCCGCGTAGACGCGCTTCAAAATCTCGATTTCCTGATGTTTGCGCGCGCGCCGATCCAGAATCACGGCAATTGCCAGCGCCACGAAGAACAGCACGCCAAAAAAGACCAGCATCAGGTCCAGGTCGAGCGGCGGATAGATCGGGGTTACATAAGGAAACAGAAGAGACCCGGCCAAGAAAAATACCGTTTGCTTGATCAGCCGCTTGCGAAACATTAATTCCGCGGCTGCCGATGTCAGCCCACATCCAGGACATTGATCCACCTCGCGCGCGGCGCCACAATCAAGGCAGCGAGTCATGCAGGTGAGTATACCGTCAGCCCGTTGGTTCTGCGCCCGGCCCGTAGCGCGAAAGTCTGATCAGCAATTCCTGGTAGGTCTGCTGCTCTTCTTGAGGAAAGGAAACCGTGACGCCCATTCCCAATCCCGGTTCGACGCGGCGAACACGGCAATCCACGCGTATCGGCTGCTCGAGTTGCAGACTTGCAGAAAAGCCAGCCCCGATCCACAACGGGTCGGTCGACTCGATGAACATGCCGCTGGCGCTCACATCGCGCGTACTGGCCCGCAAGACCGCTGAACCCCACTCGATATCCAGGTCTGTATGGAACGAATAGCGGGGCGCCCATCGGCGTTCGAGTCTGCGCGCGTTCCGATCTCCACTGCCCATGTAGCTGGTGCCCCCTACCTGGGTAACCGAGCCGCGGCGCATGGGCTTTCACGCCGCTCCCGAAGGATTCAGGGCTGCAAGATAGCAACCCTGCGTTAACCTCATATGAAAACAATACGATGCCTGCAAGCACGAAACTACGACACCGTTAACGATTGTTTTGTTCCTTGCAATGGCAAAAAAGCCACGGAAGGGTACTACTCAGACTCGATGGAATCGGGTGGGGTTCCCTGCTTCCCGCCCTGCGCCTTTTCCTCGTGTTCGTCGGCGACGCCCGCCTCTTGCTTTTCGTTCCGGCTGAGGCGCCTTTGAATCTCGGCTTGCAAATAATGGCGAAGGCTTTCCGGCAGGATTCCGGGCGCAACAAGTTCGCGCAAATCTGTAACCGTGAGCTCTGGCAAAAACGCAAGGATGGTTGTAAGCGTGGTGGAAGGCTGGCGAATCAGCGCAATACGCACGTTGTAAACGTGGCTCCACTTCGCACTCTGCGCGATGGATTGCACGACGATTGGCGGAAGCTTGTCCCGTGAAAGCACGCGCAACACCTGCGCTTCCGTCAAATTCGGATTGGCCAGCGCCGCTTTCACCACGGGTGGCTGTCCGTCCGCCAAAAGCGCGCCCGTTATGCGAGCAGGTGCCTTTCGCGCCAGCGTGATTTTTTGCCCAAGCGGAATCTGCGGCAACCTGAAGACCACCTGCTCTTCCGCCTTGATTTTTAGATCTGGTGGCACACCTGGTGAAAGCGCAAACTGCACAAGATCCATCAGGTAGAGATCTCGCAGCAGTCGGAGGCCTTCGGTTCGCGCCGTGTGGGGATGGAATGCCAGCGCCTTTTTGACGCGATAACTTTTCAGAAAGTGCCGCCGAACCAGCACTTCCTGGAGGAAATCTTGCGGCAAATCTTTGCGCTGCAACAGCAGGCAGAGCAACTCTTCATCAAGTTGCGCATTTTCCAGTGCAGGCAGCAATTGTGTCGGCGGCGTCTCGTGAATCAGCCGGACGAAATCGTCGCGGGAGGCGTTGCGCAGCTCGTCGGCGCTGCTCAACTTCGTGCCCCTTCCCCGCTGGCGACGAGTCGCAGCGCGATTCGTGCCGCTGTTTCCGCAGCATCCACCGAAACAGCGCTGATAGTTGCGTTCGGCAGTTTGACTCGCAGTTGAGCGTCGAGCGCTTGATCGAAAAATTGTGAGCGTCCAATCGTTCCGCCCGTCTTGCCTAAAGGGAAAGCTTGTCCCGTAATCCCGAGCTGTTCCGCCAGGCGCAGCGCGATCGCTGCGAGTTTTTGTGCGGCGTCGTTCAACAACGATTGCGTGAGAGCGTTCCCCGCATCCGCCGAAGCTGCAACCACGGGGAACACGCGAGGATAGACATCGTCGGCAGCAATCGAGGTCTTGGCGTCCACCGCGGCCCAATCCGCGCAGCCAAGGTGCCTTAGGACTTGACGCGACAGTTCAGCCGCCGCGTCGCTCTCCGGTCGAGCTCGCGCGGCGTCTACCGCGGAACGCCCTATATCGAAAGCACTGCCTTCGTCGCTCCCCGAAGGACCATAGCCGCCTTCGCGCAACTGTCTTCCGGCGCCATCACGTCCCACGGCAGCCGAACCTGTGCCTGCCACCAGAACAATGGCCGGACCATCCGGCATCGCGGCCAGCGCGAGGTCCAGATCCGTGCAGACTTTAACCGGAACGCCCGGAAACGCGTCTTCGAGAAGCCCTTGCATCCGGTCGTGATTCTCTGGCTGCGCTGTCCCGGCAAGCCCCGCGCATAGCGCAACGATGTGTGCCCGCTGTTTCAACGCTGTGAGCGTTGCGTCTGCAGCCTGCTTTACGCCCGTTGCCGCTGCATCGAAGCCGATCCTTGTGGGATTGGACGCGGGCCCGCGTCCACGCGCGATCATCGCACCCGCTGGATCCAGCGCGACGCATTCGGTCTTGGTGCCGCCACCGTCAAATCCCAGGACGCACTTCATGTTCTTAGATTACTTGAGATTGCGGTCGCGCACCGATCAGGTCCTCGAAGCCGCTCTAAAAAGGGGACGCGGCGCAGACGATTAGGGGCTCGCCTGCGCCGCATTCGGGGTGTACGGCAAACCTAGAAGTAAAACTTCAATCCCAACTGCATAATGCGCGCGTCGTTCGCGGACGTCACTTGGCCAAACGTAGCCGAAGTGATGTTCGTGCTCACCGCGTTGAAGTTGGTGTGGTTGAAGAGGTTGAAAGTTTCCGCGCGGAATTGCAGGTACATGTTGTCTCCGCGCAGCTTCAGATTCTTGAAGAGTGAAAAGTCCCAGCGCTGAAAGCTTGGCCCGGTCACTACGCCTCGTCCCGCATTACCGGGGCGGTCTGCTGTTTGCGGCGTCGGCGTGAACACCGACGTGTCAAAGAACGACGCCACGGTGTGCTGCGCCGCCACGTTAGGATTGCCGGTCATGTCGGGACGGGCGCTCGATGCGCTAGCTCCGAGCAAGCCCAACCCACCGGGGTCGGTGTTGGACGTTGTCACCGTGAGCGGTGTGCCGGTGTAGTAGTAGAACAAGCCGGACACTTCCCATCCGCCCAGCACATGCCCCGTAAATCCGTGCTGCCCATGGAACCACGGCAGGTCATAGACGTAGCTCGCCGTGACGTTGTGACGCCGATCCAGTGAAGACGGCCCGTACTCTGCCGCGATGTCGTAGGTGTTTTGCGGCGCGTTCGAACGATCGCTCGGATTGTTCGTCAGGTTGTGCGACCACGTGTAGTTGAATACAAACAGCGAGTTCGCTCCCCACCGCTTCGTGAATTGCGTCTGCAGTGAGTGATAGTTCGAGTTGAAACGGTTCTCGATTCCGCTGATGGCGCCATATCCCAGGTACGGCCGGAACTGGTTTAGCGGCAACTCACCCAAAGAACTGGTGTATGTAGCCGGATTCAAACCGTTCGCTACTCCCACGCCCGGTTGAACCTGGTTGATGTCTACAACCCCCAGCAAATGATGGGCGTTGTTGCCGTAGTAGCCGACGTCCAACATCATTGTCTTGCTCAGCTGGCGCTGCACGTCCAGGCTCCATTGCTGCGTGTACGGCGTATGCCACGGAACCGAGATGAATGCTGCGTTGCCCGACCCTCCAAACGCCGGTGGGTTCGCGGAAATGTTCAGGTTGCCGCCCGATGGATTTGTGAACGGCGCCTGTGCGATAGAAACCGACTGCGTAAACGGCGGATCGCCGAACACGGCCTGCTCAAACGTTCCATACAAAGAGGAGTCGTAGAAAAGTCCGTATCCCGCGCGAATCGCGGTCTTTCCATCGCCCATCGGATCCCACGCAACGCCGATTCGCGGAGCGAAGTTCTTGTTGTCGTTGTTGCTGACGTGATCGCCGTATGGAGAGTTCTGTCCCGCGACGATGAATCCGTTCAGCGGATCGTAGTTTGGATTTGGCGTCCCGCCACCGGGACACGCCGTCACCAGGCACAACTGCCCCGTCGTACTGATCGTCGGCGCCTTGGCCGGATCGTAAAGAGCAGGATCAAAGTTGTTCAACTGGCGGTTGCCAGAGAATGGCTGCCCGAACCGGGAATAACGCAGCCCCAAACTAATGGTTAACCGCTTGTTGAGGCGATATTCGTCCTGGCCATAGAACTCCCATTGGTTCGCGCGGATATCCGCCACGGCGTCCTGTGACAATTGCGAAAAGCTTCCGAGATTTCCCAGCAGGAAGTTGGCGATTGCCTGCTCCGTATTACAAATCCCTTGTGAGGTCGTGCAATCGCTACCCGCAGCGGTGCTAAATGCTGGAGCTCCCGATGTTGGAAAAGAGAACGACCCGACGTTGTTCCCGCCGGCATTCTCCCGCTTCTGATAGCGGTTGTAGCTCACGCCGGCCTTGAACGTATGCTTTCCTCTGATCCAGGTGATGTTGTCGAAGACGTTGTGATCACGATTGTAGTCGTTATATGGTCCGAAGCCCCCGATGGTCGAAAGGCCGCTGATCGCAAGCGTCGGTATACGACCGAGCGTCGAAGCAAACGGCAGTGTTATGGCGCTTGCCACATCCGGCGAAAGCGAAGCGTTGTCCAATCCCACAGGCGTGCTGACGATCGCGCTGGAGTTATAGCCATAACCGCCATCGTTTAGCAACGTGGGCGTGATGCTGTATGTGTAATGCCCCATCGCCTGCCAAGCCGGTGAATTGGTATCGGTTGTCCCTACGCCGGGCAATGTGATGCCGGTGAATAGACCGCCGGGCTCAACTGTCGGAATGGAGTCATGTTCATACCGCCCGAACACCGAGAACTTGGAGTTGACCGTGTGATCGATCCGAACCATCTCTTGGCGCCCGTTGAAGATGTTGCGTTGTGCCGTGACCAGCGAAAAAGGGCTGCCCGAGTTGTTCGGCGTGGGAAGCTGCGAAAAGATGTCTTGAATATATGCAGCGGCCGCGGGACTGAAGCTTGAGGTCGGGATGGAGTTCGAGCGCGCGCCGGGAACGCACTTCCCACTGCTGTCGAATTGAATGCAAACGTTGTCCGGAAAAGTTCCAGTCAGCGTCGCCGCGCTGGGCTCGCTGCCATTGAATGTCGAATAGGTAATGACGCGCCGGAATTCTTCAGAGAAAAAGAAGAAAGTATGCTGCTTGATGATCGGCCCGCCCAGCGTATACCCGAAATCGTTGTAACGCAGCGGGGGCCTTTTGAGGTGCGACGAGTTATTGAAGAAGTTGTTCGCGTTCAGCACATCGTTGCGGAAAAATTCATACGCGTCGCCGTGAAAACCGCTTCCTCCAGACTTGGTCGCCACGTTGATGATGCCGCCCGCCGCGCGCCCGTACTCCGCGTCATACTGCCCGCGAAGCACTTTGAATTCACTTATCGCGTCCACGCTTGGAAAATTGCTCAGCGTCAGGTTTGAACCTCGGTCCACGTTGTCGATTCCGTCGATCGTCCACGCATTTGCGCCGTTTCGCTGGCCGTTGACGCCAAAACTCACGGTCGCCGCCAGACCCGACGGCAGTGAGTTTCCGACGTAAAGCTGGTTCAGAGTGCCCATCGAAACGCCGGGCATCAGGCTCACCAGCTGTTCGTAGTTGCGAGTGCCAAGCGAAAGCTCGCGCACTTGCGTTCCCGTAATCAGGCCGGTCGGCGTAACGCTGAGCGTATCCACCTGAAGCGCGTCCGCTTCCACGTTCACCGTATCCGTTACGGCTCCGACTTCCAGTGTCAAGTTGACTCGCAGCTTTTCGTTGACGTTCAGCTCGATTCCGTTTTGCGTGACCTTCTTGAAACCGGCTGTTTCGGCGGTGATGGTGTACTTCCCCGTCGGTAACAGCACCGCGCTGTATTCCCCGTTTGGATCTGTGGTGACCGTTCGAATGACGGTGTTGCGGTCCGCGTTGGTAACCGTTACGGTCACATTCGCGACCGCGCCGCCCTTCGAATCAGTCACCGTTCCTTGAATCGCCCCTGTTGTGTACTGCGCCAGACTTCCAACTACTCCTACGGTGAGCAAAACAACCAAGACTAGAGCTACCGAAACCACTTTGTTCATTTACCCTCCCCCGGATACTGAACGTACGAACTACACCCCGTTACTTTTTTGCGATCGAACCTTCACTCCTGAAAAAACTTCGCCCTGTTACCGGACCCAGACCACTCAAACCCTGCATGCTTCACGAAACCTCTTGCGCCGCCGTGCCCTTCGCGGCAACTCAGCTCGCACAATTCCGTTTACCGCTCGGCCTTCAGTTGCCGCGAAAGCCGCGTCGCGATCTTGCAGCGGTCGCCGCGGTACACCGATCTCACAAACTCAATCGGCTCGCCGCTTTTCAAATACGCCGTTCGAACGAAGCGAAACACCGGTGCCTTCTTTCGAATTCGCAGCAGCCGCGCCTCCTCCGCTGTTGCCACCGACGCCTCTGCTACTTCGTCCGCGTATTCAATTTCAATTCCGTAACGCTCCAACAGCGTTTTGTAGAGCGATTCGCCGGGCGCAAACACTTTTTGCAAATCAGGGCACAAGCGCGCGGGCACGTGCGTGCACTCCACGCAAAGCGGCACCGAATCCGCCAAGCGCACGCGGCGCAAAATGAAAACTTCTTCGCTCTCTGCGGTGTGCAGAGCTTCCGCAACTTGCGAATCCGGTCGATCCCTTTTGAACGTCAGCACTTTCGAACGCGGCTGCGAACCGCGCGCGCTCATCTCTTCGCTGAACGACAGAACTTGCCGGAAGTCTTTCTCCAACTTGATGCCGGAGACGAAAGTGCCTTTGCCGCGCTGGCTGTACGCCACCCCCATGTTGCACAGCGACTTCAGGGCCTGGCGCGCGGTCATGCGGCTGACGCCCATGCGCTGCGCCAGCTCCTGTTCGGAGGGCACGGGCTGTCCGGCCTTCAGCGCACCCGAGCGGATCTGCTCGAGGATGCTCTGCTGGATCTGGTAGTAGAGCGGGACGACGCTTTGGCGGTCGAGGGCTGCTGGGGGCACGCTGAGTCACCGGTCCAGTTGTATAGAGGACTGTACATATATACAGAGCGCGCCAAAGGTGTCAACAAGAAAAAAATCGCCGCCGGACGATTCCGGCGGCGAGGCTCCCTGCCCTCTCGTTTTGTTTGTAGAAACTCGGACTTAGGAAAAAGCCTCCGCGGTGCGGGGTTTGGGGCGGCGGCGCTTCCATTCGTAATCTTTGCGGAGGCGGGCCTGGTGTTTTTTGATTTGCGATTCGATGTCATGGAAGGCTTTTTTGCAGCAGGCGCGCACGTGTTCGTTGCTTGCGGTGGCCTGGAGCGAGCCGGTGGGAAGCGTGAGATTCAGAGAGAGTGCGTGTTCTTGGGTGCGGGGGACTTTGCAAAATACTGCGTGAAGCGAAACGAGATCGGGCTCATAACTTTTCAGGAGTATATTCAGTTTGGATACGGCTCGTTCAAACTCCTTGTCGATGGGATTGTGACGCTCGACATCTTTGAAACTGACGGAGAGTTTCATATGCGCACCTGTGAAATGTTTGAGGGGTGAATTCGCAAGCTTTCGCCTGCGAACAAATGGGCGAGACGCGGACTGTGGTTCGACGCCGCATCGGGGCTGAGAATAGCAAGATGATTGGTGCGGAGCAATGGTTGCACGAGCGCGCATATACTCTGATACCGCTAGCTGAAAAGAATTAGCGACATGACAGCGAAACAGCACGTAAAAGCGAAAATTCGCGTGGGAGTTGCGGGATGGTCGTACGCGGACTGGAAGGGATACGTTTATCCAGAGAAGAAAGTGAAGGGGTTTCACGAGGCGGAGTATCTGGCGCAGTTTTTCGACACGATTGAGATCAACACGAGTTTTTACGGACCGATCCGGCCGGAGCACGCGAAGTTGTGGCTGGAGAAGGTAAAAGCGAATGCGCGATTCGTGTTCACAGCAAAATTGCTGCAGCGGTTTACGCACGATTTGACCGCGACGGCCGCGGACGAAAAAGAGGTGCGCGCGGGATTCGACGTGTTGCGCGCGGCGGGAAAGTTGGGAGCGGTGCTGCTGCAGTTTCCTTTTTCGTTTCACCGGACCCAGGACAATTCGACGTACCTGGAAAACTTGTTGAAGCGGTTTGCGGATTATCCGCTGGTGGTGGAGGTGCGGCACGCGACGTGGAATGCGCCGGAAGTTTTTGAGTTACTGCGCGAGCGCGGCGCGGGATTTTGCAACATTGATCAGCCGCTGATTGGACGGTCGCTGAAGGCTTCGGCGGAAACGACGGCGCCGGTGGGGTATGTGCGGCTGCACGGGCGGCGTTACGACACCTGGTTTTCGGATGATCCGGATGTGCCGCAGCATGAGCGGTACAACTATTTGTACTCCGTGGAGGAGCTGCGGCCGTGGGCGGACCGGGTGAAGCAAGTGGCGGAAGACGCGAGCGACGTGTATGTGGTGACGAACAATCATTATCAGGGCAAGGCCGCGGTGAATGCGCTGGAGCTGATCGCGATGCTGAGGGGCGCAAAGGTGAAGATGCCGGAGCCGCTGCGAGCGAAGTATCCGGAGCTGGAGAGGATTGCGGACGGGCCGGCGGAAGAGCCGCGACTGTTTTGAGTTGAGGGAGAGATTGGGATTCAGGTCTACCTAAGGGATGGCGCAAATTTGTTCTTAGTGTAGTTGTTGTCAACACCGACATCGACAGCGCTTGTCTCCCAAGCACAAGCGTCATTTTTCACACCACGGCAGCATCACAAACTCTCTGCACGGTCGTATGCGCGGGTGACGTCAATCCCCACCCTTACAAAAAGCGCAAGGATGGGCCACCCAGCGATCATCGCAAAAAGCGTTCATCGCAAAGGGCGAAGAATGGAGGCAGCGTCAGGCGAGTTTTCTGCGTAGCGCACCAAGCAGGCCAAAAATGCCGCTACCCAGCAGAAGCAGGCTGGACGGCTCCGGGACACCCGTCTGAGTGATGGTCACCGTCAGTCGACTTGAAAGGGATGCGTATGTTCCAGGTGCCAGAAAAGGGCCTGGGGAAAAAGGATAGACAAAGAACGAGCTAAGGGGACCGCCGAATTGTAATGCGGCGCAATCGAAACCGGGGGTAAGAACACAAATACCATTACCGTCGGTGTTCCACTGAAAGTCTGTCACAGTAAGACCGCTAATTTGCGTGAAACCAGAAGCAACATCCTCCGAACTGGCGAGTATAGGCTCAGTAAAGCTGAACTGAGTCTCAAGGCCAGGCTCGGTCGACGTCACCGTGTAGATGTAATCTGCGTGTGCCACCGCTGAGACAATCGACAATCCGAACACCAAGAGCAGTACCCGCACTGGAACGCCAAGGTAGCGATTCATAGGAATCCTTTCCGCCAGATGAGGGAACCAGGTGGGGACGAATGCGCGGGACTCTATGCTCGTACGGCCTCAGCGTCAATCCGTTACCTTGCGCGGCATCTGCGCGGAATCTAACTGATTCGGCTACGGAGTGGGTGGGCCATTCTTGTGGAGCTTGCGGGCGGAGAGGCCTCTCGCGAGCACTATTCGGTTGGAGTGAGGGGCTGCCAGAGTTCGATCTTGTTGCCGTCGGGATCGTAGATCCAGGCGAAGCGGCCGTAGGATTCGTCCTGGCGCTTCGGGTCGATCTGGACGCCTGCTTTGGCCAGGCGGTCGAGCAGTGCGTCGAGGTCGTCGACGATGTAGTTGACCATAAACGAGGCGGAGCTGGGCTCGAAGTATTTGGTGTTGCCGGGGAAAATGCTCCAGATGGTCATCTGCTCGCTATCGGGATTGTCTTTTTCACGCCACGGCAGCATGACTCCATGGCCGCTATCGGCGAGGCCGAGATTTTTTGCGTACCACTCCAGCATTTGTGGCTTGTTCGCGGACTTGAAAAAGATACCGCCGATGCCGAGGATGCGGCCTTGCTGGCTCATGGTGGTTTTCCTTAGTTAGGATTGCATTGGGGATTGTACAGGAGCATGGCCGCCAGTTCCCACTCTTGCGCAAGCGCAAGGATGGGCCACCCGCGGCGCCCACTCCGAAGACACAACATCACTTCATTTCTTGGGGATGAGGCGGGAGGCGACGATAGCGCTGACTACTGAGAGGGCTGCGCAGGAGAAGAGGATCAGGCGGAAGCCGGAGAGGAAGGCTTCGGAGACGGCGGTGCGGGCCTTGTTTCTGGTGCTTTCGTCCAGATTTTTCGGCAGCTCCATGCCGGCGAGTTCGATTTCTTTTGAGCGGATCTCGTGGACGGCTTCGGGCGGAAGCGCGAGAGTTGGGAGCGTTCGATCGAGATGGCCAGCGAAGGCTTTTACCAGAACGATGCCGAATACGGCGATGGCCAGGACGCCGGCGAGGCGAGCGACGGCATTGTTGATGCCGGATGCTGCACCGCTATGGTCTTTGCTGACGGAACTCATCACGACGGTGGTGAGTGGAGCTACCGTTATCGCCAATCCAAAGCCCAAGATGGCGACAGCTGGAAAGAATGATTTCCAGTAGCGGCCACCGTGCCCGACCAGTGCAAACAGAACAAAACCCGCGGCGACGACCACAGGGCCGAGGATCAGGGGAATTTTTCCGCCGTAGCGAGTGACGAGAGCCGCAGACCAGCGGGACAGCGAGAACATCAGCAGCGTGACGGGCAGAGTTGCAGCGCCGGCGGCGGTCGCGGAGTAGTGGTGCACCTGCATCAGCGTGACGGGGAACAGGAAGAAGAAAATGCCAATCGCGGAATAGAGAAAAAGCGTCAAAAGGTTGGCGCCGAGGAAAGAATTCGATTTGAAGAGTGAGAGAGGGACCATCGGTGAAGGTGCGCGCGCTTCAACCCACACGAAAAGGGCGGAGAGGAGCAGGCCGCCGACTAGGCTTCCGATTACTACGGGACTGCGCCAGCCGAGTTTGGAGGATTCAAGGAGGCCGGTGACTACGGCGGCGAGGCTTGCCGTGGCGAGGGACGCACCGAGCCAGTCGAGTTTTTCAGTCGACTGTTCGCGGCCTCGGGGCGCGCAGCTTTCGGGAACGTGACGAAGCGAGATCACTATGACAGCTGCGGCCAGGGGAAGGTTCAAGAAAAATGCCCAGCGCCAGGACGCGTGCTCGATGAGCCAGCCGCCGAGCACGGGACCGAGGGCCATCGTAATGGCAGTGAATCCGGACCAAGTGCCGATGGCTTTGCCGCGGGACGACTCGTCGAAAGAGGCACTGATGATGGCGAGGCTGCCGGGAACGAGCAGGGCTGCGCCGATTCCCTGCACTGCGCGGGCGATGATGAGGGCTTGAATGCCTGGTGCCAAGCCGCAGGCGACGGAAGCGGCGGCGAAAATTCCCACGCCGACCAGAAATATAAACCGGCGGCCGAGGCGGTCTCCGAGTGCGCCACCGGCAAGAATTAAGGACGCGAGCAGGAGACCGTAAGATTCGATGACCCACTGCACGTCGACGACAGTGGCTTGAAACGTGGCCTGGAATTTGGGTACGGCGACATTGACGATGGTGGCGTCGATGAAAGCCATACTGGAGCCGAGAATGGTCGCGGAGAGAATCCAGGGACCTGATGCGGGCTTGGAGGGTGCAACGCTTGGCTGGCCGGAGCGCATGGCGAGTTCGTCGCAGGGTGTTTTCATGGGGTGCAGTATCGGGAGCGGGTCTCCATAGATTGCGGTGGTCGACAGCAGGTGTAAAGGCTGTCTTCGCGGGGACCGATCGGAACCAAGCGGAAGGCAGTGAGTTAAACTCGGAAGGCGGAAGTCAGGAGAAGGGTTCATGGCCGAGAAAATGGAAGCGGTGTTTCAAGGAGCGGTTCCGGTGTTGCCGGCGGCGGACGTGGCGGAGTCGTTGAGATGGTGGACGGAGATTTGCGGATTTGCGGAGACGTTTCGCGACGGCACTCCGCCGAGTTATGCGGGGATACAGCGGGGCGAGGCTCGGGCGCATATTTGTGGAATGGATGACAAAGAGCTGGCCCGTACGGTGGGCGACCAGACGATGGTGCGGTTTTCGGTGCAAGGAATTGCAGCGCTGTATGCGGAATACCAGAGGCGTGGCGGAAAGGTGCATCCGAACGGGCCGCTGCAGACGAAGCCGTGGGGAAGCAAAGAGTTTGGGGCGATTGATCCGAACGGGGTTTGCGTGACGTTTCAGGAGTAGCAGGAACTTAGCTGGCAGTGCGTCCCCGCTAAGTATTCTTCATCTGAGCGAGCCTGTTGACAGCGCTTGCGGATCCTTCGGGATCGTCGCAGTCGGCCCGGTGGTTAGCTGCCTTGACGCAAATGATGAATGGACACTGACCAATGCATCCTGTTCTTGAAATCCCTATACGAGATCCGGTAGCGTCCATCATCCATGTTTTGGCCGCCAGCAACTATATAAGGATCCGAAATTCCTTGCGCGGCGAAGTACGCAAATGGAAACGGGTCATTAACAATCAAGAATAGGTTGTCGTTTGCATCTGTCTCATAGCCTACGATAAGCGCCACATGCTGCGGCCCGAAGGCAGAGTTTCCTGAAGGTGAAATGCCGACGAGCACAGGCCGGCTAGCATCAATCTCGTCCGAAATCTGTTGCTGCGTCAACGCAGATTGTGATGTTTGAAATCTGAGCGGAGCAATTCGCCGATGATAAAAGAAGCCCGCCATAACAGGGTACTGTTGGAGCATCGCGGCGATGGTATCGACCTGCCCAGCAGGAAACGGGCAAGCGCGACAGTCAGCAAGGCATGGGCCTGACAACTGGCCAAGGGGCGGAACGGCGTGGGCTCCCCAGAGCGATACGATCCCGCATTGGCCATCGATCCGATTGATCATAGGAATCTGGAAGTATTGAAAAATCATCTGACCTGTCGCTACCCAGCACCATTCCGGTGTTTCCTGATAAATCGGATTGATGTCCAAAGTATTTCCCGAAGATTGAGCTTTCCCGGGGGTAAGGCAAAGGCTTGCAAACAACAGCGAAGTCAACATCAGAACCAGCGAGCGCATGGTTTCCTCCAGGCCATTCTCACCGAGAATGTCGAGAGCCTACCAAGCTTTAGCAGTAATTATAGTCTTACGTACATATAGTGCGACCAAACATACATGAGATAGTCGCGACCCTTTGGGGCTAGGACCAAGCAGGATTATAGGATTTTGCTTGACAGGAGTGGTGACTTATATCACCATCTACTTATATAAGGACGGGCGAATGCTTGATCTGGATACGACGTTTGCGGCATTGGCGGACCCGACGCGGCGGGCGATTCTGGCACGGCTGGCGCTGGGCGAAGCTACGGTGATGGAGCTAGTGAAGCCGTTTGAGCTCACCCAGCCGGCGATTTCGCAGCACTTGAAGGTGCTGGAGAACGCGGGGCTGATCACGCGGCGGGTTGAGGGGACGAAGCGGCCTTGCCGGCTGGCCAAAGAAGGTGTTGTGGGGATTGACCAGTGGCTGGCGATGCTGCGGAAAGCTCTGGCGAAGAACTACGACAGGCTGGACGAAATTCTGGCAGGGATGGAATCGGCCGAGAAGAAAAGAAAGAAAGGACGGAGGAACAAATGAGCAAGATGACGCTGAAGACGGAAGGCGATCGCTACGTGATGGTGACGAGGAAGTTTGCAGCTTCGACGGAAGCGGTGTACCGCGCGCATACAGACGCGAAGCTGATGCAGAAATGGATGCTGGGGCCGGACGGGTGGACGATGCCGGTGTGCATCAGCGAGGCGAAACCGGGCGGCAAGATGCGCTTTGAGTGGTCGGATGGGAAAGGAAACGGATTTTATCTGACCGGCGAATACGTGGAGCTGAATCCGTTCAACAAGATTGTGCACATCGAGCGGATGCACTTGCCGGACCCGACGCCGGACAATCACGTGGAGACGAGATTTGATGCGGACGGAAGCGGGACGCTGATGACGATGCGAATGACGCTGCCGGATGAGAAGACGCGGGCGGCAATGCTGGCTACGGGCATGGAAAGCGGGATGGAAGCAAGCTACGTGCGGCTGGAGGGGCTGATTCAGGCGGACGCGGCGAAGGGAACGTCGGCGGGATAGGCGCTCAGCCCGACTATTCGATAAGACGAGTTGGATGGGTGGGCAGTCTAAAGAGGCATGTGGGCAAAAGCTTGCTTCAGTGGGGTTGTCCTGGTTGTCTGCGCGGTGTTGAGTTGTCTTCAGATGCCTGGACGCACTGACACAGCGGCAGGATTTCAGAACATCGAAGCGCAAGACAATGCTGGCCCTGTCAGACCTGTTGAACTGCTCTCCCCTACCGGGCGGTTTGCAGTTGGCACCAGAATTTACAACTGGACAGACCGCTCGCGCGTCGAGAAGGCGACGGGAAAGCCGGGCGACTTTCGGCAGCTCGTTGTGCAGATGTGGTATCCGGCGAAAGAGGCTTCCGGCTCGACGGCGCCGTACGTGCCGATGCTTAGGGCGTATCGTGGCGTTTGGGAGGAAGCGGAAATCGAAATAGCGCAGCACGTTGTCACGCATTCACGGATGAACAAGCCACCGCTTGCGGGAATGAAATTCCCGGTGGTGGTGTTCTCACACGGCTGGCAAGGAACGCGCTCGGAGTACACATCCATGGCAGAAGATTTGGCGAGCCACGGATATGCAGTGTTTGGAATCGATCATCCGTATATGGGCCGGGTGGCGCTGCCGAACCGCAAGGTTACGGAGCCAACGGAAGACCAGTTTCAAGACGCATCCGAGATTCAGGCGTATTACGGGCGGGACGTTCAATTCGCGATTGATGAGATTACGCGGTTGAACGCCGCCGATGCAGACGGACTCTTCGCCGGAGACCTGGTTTTGACGCGTATTGCAGCGATGGGTCATTCCTCTGGCTTCCTGGCGGCGGGAACGGCTTGCAAGCTGGACCGCCGAATTGCGGCTTGCGCGAATGTCGATGCGCCGAGCTTCACCGCTTCCCTGCTGAGTGGGCTGACGCAGCCACTGCTCTGGATTCGTCTGGAGAGAGCCGGCGCCGTGCCGCGAGAGTTTGTGGAGACCCAAGGTTCCCCTGTTTACGAATTGCGGCTCGCCAGCACAAATCACGGAAGCATTCAGGATTGGGACTATCTCTCGGCAAAGTCACCGGCGGAACGCGACAAAGCTGCCAAGAATTTGCGGTTGATTCGGATTTATCTTGGAGCATTTCTTGACGCTACGCTTAAAAACGAGAAACCGCCGATTCTTGAACAAGAATCAGATAGTTCGAAGGCGACTCTCGTAATCTACGGGCGCAAAGCGACTGACAGGCACCCGTGAGGAAAGAACTCTTTCCCGCTCTGTCCGAGGCAGACTAGCGTCTGTTGGCGGCGGCGATGAGGCCATCGCGGAGCTCGGTCAGGACGATGACGATTTCGACCAGCGACCATTCTATTGTTTTGCTGAAAACGGGCTGTTTGCCATTGGTTTGCAAGTTTGGTTGTTCGAGTTCACGCGACTGATAGTTCCTTAGATCATCGATGGCGATAGACATAAGCTCTCCTTTAGAGGAACGCTGGCGACTTATTGTGAAGCAAACTGGCCGCGAGGCGAACCAGAGAGTTACGGCGTCTCCAACCTTCAGAACTCTCTCGGGAGTTACTTAGCGTTTGTAAAGAGGACGACGTCAGAAGAATTGTTGCCTTGGGAGAAAGCAAGCTGCTTCCCATCAGGAGACCAGGCGAACGCCCAGACCTGGCCGGAGGTGAAATGCGTTAGCTGTTTTGCGGGACCCTGCGTGAACGCAGGATACGACCAGATGTTGGGCGTGCCGCTGGCGAGATCCAGAAATCCGATTGAGCGATTGTCAGGGCCCCAGCTGACCCAGGGATTGACGTTGTCAAAAGTGGGGGACAGCTTCAGGTCCCCTTCCTCGGCACCGGTTTCCGCGGAAACGATAGCAGCAACGAAGTTGCCGGATTTTCCAATCGAAGGAAACGCAGCGTGTTTGCCGTCGAGAGAAGCGAACAGGACGAAGAAGCCGGGACGCTTTGTAAGCTGAACGGGTGAGCCTCCGGTCAGGTTGAGACGAAAAGGCGAGAGGCCGTTCTTGGGATCAGTAAGTCCGAGATAGAACACGGACTGAGCGCCGGGGGAGCAAGAGGGCGAGGCTTCACCGGCGCCATTCGTTAGTTTCGAGACTGCACCAGACTGCAGGTCGAGCTTCCAAAGGTGGCTGGGTATTTCGAAGTCTGTGTAATAGACGACGCTGCGGCTGGAGTCGCACACAGCTGGATAAGCATGGTAGTGGCCGTCGAAGGTAAGTTGCCGCTGGTTCTGTCCGTCCGCGTCGGTGATGAAAAGATCCCAATTGTCTGAGTGATCCGCAACATAAACGATTCGGTTGTCGCCGGTCCAGGTGAGACCGATCTGGCCGTCGAGGCGGCCTGAAGTGACCTGGCGAGCCTGGTCGGGCGCATCCGCGGGAGCGACGTAAACACTGCTGGAGCGATTGGTTTGCGCAGAAGCGATGACCGAGCCATCGGCAGAAAGTGAGGCTGAAAAATATTCACTCAGGTCGTTGGAGACGCGACGGGCTTTTCCGTCCGGGTAACCCAGAATCCAGAGTTGGCTTGGGATTCCGGTTTTCTCCTGCGCCGCCAGCAGAAGGCCGCTACCGTCGGGAAGCCAAGTAAAGTCATTGATATTGCGCCAATCGTGGCCAGTCATCGGCTTTTCCTGCCCGGTGGCGACGTTCACTTCGGTCAGGTCAAAGACCTGACCTGTGGTCCCATAGTCCGCGACAGAAGCGGCGATACGCCGTCCGTCGGGAGCCCAGCGGACGAGAGCATAGCTCCCGCTGGGAAAAGAGATCTTGCGCGAGGAAAGCTGACGGGGTGAGGATCCATCGAGGTTCGCCAGAAAGATGCGAGACTCGCGATTGGCAAGATCGTCTGAGATATACGCCATGTGCTGGCCATCAGGAGAAAACGTGATGTTGCCGGAAGAAGATTCGACGAGAAGGCGCGGAGTGCCGCCGAGTATGGGTACCTGAAAGACTTTGCCGCCGACGGCCTCGCTGCTTTGCTGGGTGTAGTCGAGGTAAGTGCCATCCGGGGTGAAAGCGGCGTCGGTGATGCGATCGGCTTCCGGCGTAACGATCTGAACGGGATTGGCTACCGAGATTTGGCGAACCCACAGGCCAAATTTTCCATTTTTTCTGGATACATAAGCGAGATAGCGCCCGTCGGGCGAGATGCGAGTCGCAACCACATCACCTGTGGAGGTGAGGCTGGAAATTCGTGGGCTAAGGAAGGCTGTGGAGGCGAGAGTGGTATGAAAAAGCTTGTTCCAGGAGAGGACGGCGGCAACGGCGATGACGACGAGAAGTGAGAGGCCGACAAGAACTAGCGACCTGCGCGATTTTTTCGTTTGAACCGTGGACGAAACCGCGGTCGAGTGTGAGGCTACCGCGCCGGGGGCGGTCGAATTCGAGGAGGTCGCGGAGCCCGCGTTTGCGCTAACGACATTCTGCGAGCCGGAGTCGCCACGAGCTCGCTGCATACGGCCGGAGTTGGTGTCGCGCTTAAGGCGCTTGAGATCGGTCTGAAGATCGGCGGCGCTGCGGTAGCGCAGGTCGCGATCTTTTTCCATGGCCTTGTCGATGATGCGCTCGAGTTCGGTGGGGATGGCGGTGTTAAGCCGCACGGGTTCAGTCGCGTCTTTGTGGAGGATGGAATCGAAGACGGCACCAGTGGAGTCGCCCGTGAACGGAAGAAAGCCGGTAGCCATTTCGTAGAGGACCACGCCGAGAGAAAAAAGATCGGTGCGGGCGTCGAGCGGTTTGCCGAGGACTTGCTCAGGCGACATGTAGGCGACGGTGCCGAGGGCGCTACCAGGGCTGGTGAGCTGCGCGGAATCCACTTCGACGGTGGCTAGAGTTGCCGAGGCAGCGGCTCCGCCGGCGGATGTTTTCGTTGAGCTGACCTTGGCCAGACCGAAATCGAGAATTTTGGCGTGACCGCGCTTGGTGATGAAAATGTTGGCGGGCTTGATGTCGCGATGAACAATGCCCTGCGCATGAGCTGCGTCGAGAGCGTCGGCGATTTGGATGGCAATGTCGAGCAAGCGGTCGAGTTCGAGCGGCTGGCCGGTGATGAGATGTTTTAGGGTGACGCCGTCGAGGAACTCCATGACGATGAAGGCTTTGCCGTCCTGCTCGCCAGTATCGTGGATCGTACAAATGTTGGGGTGGTTCAGGGCGGAAGCGGCTTGCGCTTCGCGTTCGAAGCGGGCGAGGGCCTGCGGATCCTTGGCGACGTTGTCAGGAAGAAATTTCAGGGCCACGCTGCGGTGAAGGCGCGAGTCGTCGGCTTTATAGACCACACCCATACCACCGCCGCCGAGCCTTTCGACGATAACGTAATGGGAGATGGTTTGACCGATGAGGGAGTCGGTGCCAGACATGATTGACCAAAGAGTTTAGGTTTGGCCACCACGACCAGTCAACCAAGGCGTTAAGAACCGGACCAAGAACGCCGCAACGAAGCGAACGCGGTGGCGCGTATAATTCCGCGCATGGTCTTTCCTCGTGTGTTGGGCCCTCGGGTATTACTTCGGGCTGTAGTGCTCTTCCTAGGGTTGTTCCTTCCCTTCTCCATTCAGTCGCAGACGACGGCGAGCTGGAGCGGCGTGGTGCGGGATGCCGCCGGTAAACCCGTAGTTGGCGCAACGGTTGAGCTGCGCGTCGACGGTGCCGCGAACGCGGTCATAGCGGCAACTTCCGCGGCGACTGGTGAATTCGTGCTTGCGGCGATTCGGCCGGGAAAGTATGACGTGGCGATCAACGCCGATGGCAAGACCTGGAAGGTTGCGGGCGAATTGGAGGTGAAGGCGGGCGCAGTGCTCACTTTAGATGCGAGGCTTGGAGCCGAAGGCATGGTTACGCTGGCGGCGCAAAGCGGATCGACGGCAATCAAGGGGGCCGCGCAAGGGAGCGGCGGGGAGAGACTGTCGAGCGAAGAAGTTTCGAGCTTGCCGCTGAACGAGCGGGACTTCAGCAAATTGTTATTGCTGGCGGCGGGCACAATGACGGACGCGAACGGCGCCGCGAATTTTACGCAGCAATTTTCGGTGAATGGGCAGCGCGGATCAGCGACGGTATTTGCGGTGGATGGCGCGGATACAACCGATCCGGAGCTGGGAGGCGCGACTTTTGCGAATTTCAACGTGGACGCGATTCAGGAGGTGCAGTCGAGTTCGGGCGTGATGACCTCGGACATTGGGCACGGCGCGGCGGGGTTCACGAATGTGATTTCGAAAAACGGCGGGGACCAGGTACATGGAAGCGCGTTTGAGTTTGTGAGAAATGCGGCGTTTGATGCGCGGAATTTCTTTGACCATGCGAGCGAGCTCGACCCGCGAAGGATTCCGCCATTTGCGCGGAATGAATTTGGCGTGACGAATGGGGGGCCGGTGGTGCTGCCGGGCTTATACAGCGGAGGTGGGAGGACGTATTACTTCGCGGAGTATCAGGGATTCCGGCAGGTGCTGGGGACGACGCAGGTGTTGGCAGTGCCGACCGCGGCAGAGCGCGCGGGCATTGATATGACTGCGTTTGCGGGAGATACGCTGACCGTGCCGGTGAGTCCGGCGGTGCAGGCGATCCTGGCTGGATACCCGATGCCGAATGAGCCGAGCGGGGCGTTCGGCGAGCGGACTTATGCGACGTCATCGAAAGTGGCAACGAATACCGATCAGTTTTCGGTTCGAATCGACCATCACTTTTCTGACAAGACCGCGTTGATGGGGCGGTTCTCGTTGAACCAGGTGGACGGGCCGATCAACAATCCGGACCAAACGGCGATCAATCCGAGCTTTGGCGTGAAGTTTTTCGATCACCAACGCAATGCGACTGTGCGATTCACGCGAGCCATCACGCCGCGCCTGAATTCAACGACACAGTTTGGATATATCCGAAGCACGCCTTTCTTCCCTTCCCAGAACCACACGCAGGTAGGAATCACGTTCAACGATGGGCTGTACGCGGGATACAACAATCCGGACGGGTCGATTTTTGGTTCGTTTGGAAACTTGTATCACATGAAACAGGACATGAGCTTCACGCGCGGGTCGCACACGTTCAAGTGGGGCGTGGAGATTCGACTGAATAAGGATGCGACGATTTTTGGAACGAATCCGAACGGGTTGTACGCGTTTGGCGGGGGGACCGCCTATTCGCCGGTGTTTATTCTGTCGGCGAGCGGACAGCATGATATTCAGCCGGGCGATCCGTTACCGGATGCGCTCAGCGGATTCCTGACGGCGACGCCGTTTTCGTACACGATCACGGCGGCGGCGAATGTGACGCCGGTGGGAGACAAGTTCGACGAAGCTTCCGTGCGGCGCGAGGCGTACAACTTTTATTTTCTGGATGCGTGGAAGGTGAATTCACGGCTGAGCGTCAACTATGGGTTGCGGTATGAGTTGAACAGCCGGATCAAGGAGTCAAAGAACCGGACTTCGGTTGCCGTGCCGATTGACGCGAGCGGGAATGAGACGTCGTTCGTGACACCCGGGGCTTCGCAGATTTTTGTCTACAATCCGCAGCCGGTGTATCCGCTGGATAAGCGCGGCTGGGCGCCGCGGGTGAGTGTCGACTTTGCGGCAACGAAGCATACGACGTTGCACGCTGGCGGAGCGATTACTACGCTGCTGCCAAATTTGTGGCTGCAAAATTTTGTGACGGGTGGATTTCCGCTGACGTTTCAGCCGGTGGTAACGGCGAAGCCCGGAGTGCCCGTGCTGTTTACGGATGCGGTGGTGCTGCCCACTTTGCCGGATCCCTATACGACCGGCGGGCAACTCCTGTTTGCGAATGGAGATAGCTCGCGCGTGCCGGCGAATACGGTGATCGACTTGCAGCGCTATCAAAATGATTTGGCAGCGCTGACGCCCGGGCACGAAGTCCAACTTTTCCAGCCAGGGGTGATTTCACGGAATTTCAAAAATGGATATCTTGGGACATACACGGCGGGGATCGATCAGGATTTCGGCGCTGTGAAGGTAACGGCCGCCTATGTCGGTTTGAGCGGAATCCACTTGCCGAACGGATGGTTTCCGAATGGATACGCCGGAGCCTCGCCGGGGTTTGCGCCGTTCACGAAATTTGACGCGAGTGGAAACGTGCTCGGAGGATTTGGTCCTGAGGCGGTGATGACTAATGGATCGCATTCGACGTATCGCGCGCTGCAGACGAGCGCGACGATGAACCAGTCGAAGATTGGAATGAGTTTTCAGGCGAGTTATACGTTTTCGAAGTCCATCGACAACACCAGCGCGATTCTTGGCGGCCCGGCGGCGAATACCGGAGTCATCTTGCAGACGGTGCCGCAGAATCCGCTGGACATGGACGCGGAACGCGGACCGTCGACCTTCGATGTCACTCACGTGTTCACACTGAGCGTGTTTCAGGCGCTGCCGATCGACAGAGTGAGCTGGCTGCGACCGTTGAGCAGGAAACTGACGAGTGGCTGGCAGATTCTGAACATCACGACTCTGACCAGTGGGCCGCCGTTCACGGTGTTTTCGGGAATCCAGCAGACCGGTTACGGGGCGGCTGGAGCGGACCGGCCGGATCAGATCGGCACGCCTGACCTTTCGACGGGCAGGGCGGTCCGCGAGGATTATTTTGGGTTGGGCACGAACAACAGTTCGTTTTTCAGCATTCCGATAGGTGTGCCAGGGGGAACCGGACCCAATAGCGGACGGTTTGGTACTTTGGGCCGAAGTAGTTTTCGTGGTCCGGCGTACCACAATTTTGATTTCAGCTTGATCAAAGACACCTCGTTTGGGAGCCGCGGGAAGAACGAGCTCTGCATCCTGCAGTTTCGGGCGGAGCTTTTCAACATTTTCAACATTGTGAATTTTGGGCTGCCGAATAACGTCGTGAGCGGCAGCGGGTTTGGAATCATTAACAAGACGGCGGGGACGTCGCGGCAGATCCAATTTTCGCTAAAGCTCATCTACTAGAATTCGAGTAGAAGACGAAGCGGCACAGAAAGGAACGCAATCCATGAGAAGCAGGACTCTGGCATGCGCGGCGATAGCTTTGGCCCTTGTAGTAGCCGGGCTGGCGGCGCGGCGGAGCGAAGCGATCAAAGCGCAGGTGGCAAACACTGACGAGCAACGCAAGGAGATTGATGCGTTCAATGCGAAATTCCTAGCGGCGCACCTGAAAATGGACACTCCTACAATTCTGGGAATGTGGGCGGACGACGGAGTGAGCTTGCTGCCGGAGACTGCGCCAATGATCGGGAAGCCAGCCATCGCTAAATTTTTGACAGGAGTGACAGAGCAGTTGAAGGGCTGGCGAATGGAAAAGATGGAATTGGATTTTCAAGGAATAGAAGTGAGCGGAGACTGGGCGTCGGAGTGGGCGTTAGAACATCAGGTGGTACGGCCGCCGGATGCCGACAAACCTGCGTTCGACGGGCGCGGGAAAATGCTGCTGGTGCTCCACCGCGAAGCCGATGGAAACTGGCGGATCAAACGGGAGATGTGGAACCAGGGACAAAAAGAACACGTGAAGTAAGGAAGCAGGAAAGGCTGGTGACGATTACTATGCGAAGGGTCATCTATGGTGTGGGGATCAGCCTGGACGGATACATTGCGCGACCCGATGGTTCAGTCGATTTCTTGTTCATGCCGAAGGACTACTCGATGGCCGCTTTCTTCAGGCGGATCGATGTGGCGGTGATGGGTCGAAAGACGTATGAAGTGGGAATGAAGCTGGGCGGAGGGAAGGTCAGCAGTCCGGGAATGGAGTGCTACGTATTTTCGAAGACGTTGCCCACCGACGCGCCAGGAGGTGTAACGGTCGTGCGCGAAACGCCGAAGGTGTTCACAGAAGGAATTCAGAAGAAAAGAGGAAAAGATATCTGGCTGATGGGAGGCGGTGAATTAACGCGTGCGTTTCTGCAAGATGACCTGGTGGATGAGCTCTATCTCGGAATCCTGCCGACGCTAATCGGCGAAGGCATTCCGGCCTTCCCGGCTGGCTTCCCGGAGCGGTCGTTCGCACGAGTGGAGAACAAGTCGTTTTCAAAGGGCATGATTGCGCTGCGCTATGAACGAGCGCGCAAGAAGAAAAAGAAGTAAACCGACGTTCAAAAAGCCTAGGGGCTATCGACGCTTCAGTTTTTTGGCCACGCGCTTGATGGACTTTTTTGCGGAAGCGGCGACTTTCTTCGCGGACTTGACGGCTTTGCGCGCTTCTTTTTTCCCCTGTTTCACGACGCGGCGAGCCTCGGATTTGGCGCCGCTGGCAACAACCGCTAGCCGCTCCCTTTGTTCGCCGATGGCGGTAGCTGTGCGTTTGGCAGTGGCTACGACCTTCCCGGCCGTAGCCCCGATGGTTTCGCCAGCATGAATCACGTTGTCGTCAAAAGTTTCGGCGGAAGTCATAGCTTTTCTCCCCGTAAAAGATGAGGTGGCGCATGATACGCGGAAAGACGGAAAAGCAACAGAGGGAAAATACCTGAGATCAGGCAGCATGGAACGCGAAATGCGGCGCGTCAGACTTGGCCTTGAGCACGAGGACTACTTCTTAAAAAGGTTTTCGAATGCCTGGCGAGCGTCGAGGGGACGCGACGGAGAAACCTCGGGAGCAGCGGCAGCGGCCTGGGCGGGCTGCTGGTACGAAGTAGGAGCGGTGTCCTTTTCGACGGTCATGCGAAATTCATAGAGCTTGCAGGTGTTCTTGCCGTCCTTTGGAGTGATGCGTTCGGGGACCGGCTGCATGCACTCGAACTTTGCGCCCGAATCGAAATAGCGGCACTGTTTGCAGCTGTGCAGCTCGGCGTTGCATTTGGGACAGGTGCCCTTTGCGTCGAAGCCGGGAGCCAGCACCGCACCGCAATTGGAGCAGCGCGCGCGTGTGACGGTGCCGACCATGCGCGGCGTGCGTGGACCGAGGTGGTCATTTTGTCCGCGCGGGCCACCAGAGGGCGGTTTTTTCTCCGGACGTGATTTTCTTTCGTCTTTTTCGTTATCGCGGTAACCGCGATGGCTGTACTTACGATCCACAAACGCCTCCGTGCATTGGGGTCTGCTTTGCGCGCGCAGCAATCAATCACAGCGGCGGCAGGACGAGCTAACTCGGCTCATGTCGGGCAGACCTGCACCTACAAAACGGGGATACGAGCGGCTTTTTTCGCTTACACCCTGTGTTCTCGAGTCCGCTCACACCGAACGCGGGAAACTGTTTTATCCAATCGGAATGCTACACTCGGCGCGGCATCGGATACTGATCTAAGATTTCAGGTTCTTCGAAAAGGGTTGCCAACATCCGAGATGCAGGAGATAGGACATCTTTGTTTTTAACTCTGTGGGAGTTTGAAGTCAAGTCAGGATGTGAGGAATTGTTTGAGCAGGCATATGGGCCTGAGGGCGAGTGGGTACGGCTGTTCCGGCGCGATGCACGGTATCACGGGACGCGGTTGCTGCGCGATGTGGGGCGCGAGCGAGTGTACGCGACGCTGGACATGTGGGAGTCGCGTGAAGCGTATGAGGAGTTTCGGGAGAAATATGCGGCGGAGTATGCAGAGATTGATCAAAAGTGCGAAGGGCTGACCATCAAAGAAGAATCTTTGGGCGAATTATCATGAAGGGACGACGTCGACGAACAAATACTCATCCTAGCGGACGAGAACGGGTTCCGCTTCGAATCTCTCAGCATCGGACGCGCTAAGGTTTCCTCGGGATGCCATCTCTTGCAAGGCCTCGTTCCGTCGTTGCAGCGCTCTATCAGGGTGCTTGGACGGCGAGAGGTGATCCGGTGCACGGAGCAAGCCCATCCCTCCTGAGTGGTCGCACGTCAGTAAAATCAGGCAACTCCCTGGTATAGAGGAAAACCCATCCACAGACACCGACGATGGCCAACAGCACAAGGCCCACCAAAAGCAGCCCAATTTTGGCTGCAAAGTTCAAAGCTTATGTTCGCATAGCGATCGATTGCATTTCTCCTAGCGGGACAAGGGGAGTCCGTTCTATAAACCACGCTACGCTCCTTCCGAATCATGAAAACAGGCGGGAGAGGCCGGAGGCGGGGAGGTCGGGTACTAGGAATTTTTGCGGGGAGTCCGCGGAGCCGAGGACGGCTTCGGCGGCAAGGTAGCCGCTGCGAACGGCGCCTTCCATGGTGGCGGGCCAGCCGGTTTGCGTCCAATCGCCCGCTAGGAAGAGGCCGGGCGTCTTGGTTTGCTGCGCGGGGCGCCAGTGGTCCACTCCGGGTTCCGGAGAAAATGTGGCGGAGGCTTCCTTGATGACCGTGGCTTTGACGAGCTGCGCCTCGCGTGCGGCGGGCAGGGCTTGGCGGACTTCCTTCAGGCACAGGTCGATGATTTCTTCGCGGGATTTGCGGAGGAGGTCGTAAGACGCGCTGATGACGAGCTGTAGGTATTGGCCCTTCGATCCAGTAGGACCCGAGTCGCTGTTTCCATACAGGGCCGACTTGTTGAAGATCCACTGGGTTTGGGTGTCGAGCAGCGTAATGAACGGTTCTTTGGTGACTTCGCGGTCGAACCAGAAGTGGACGCCGGTGATCGGGGAAACTTTGAATTTTTCAAGCTGAGCGAGCGACGGATTGACGGCGCGTATTTCATCGGAAAGCAAATCATTTAACTTGTCTTGCGGGATGGCGAGGACGAAAGCGTCAGCGGACTCTTCCCTGCCCCCCTCGAATTGGACCGCGGCTAAGACGCCATCCTTTATGCACAAGCTCCGTGCAGGCGAGCGGAGAATGACTTCACCGCCTTTTTTCTCGATGGCAACGCGGCAGCCTTCGTAAAGTTCGCCGAGCGGTACGGACGGAACGCCCATGCGGTAGCCGGTGCTGTTTTTGAGAAAAGCTTTCCAGAAAACGTCAATGCCGAAGCGGGCGTCAGTGCGATCGAGTTCTTCATCAAGAGCGCTGACGAGGACGACGCGCCAGAAGCGCTCGATGGCGCGCGGCGTCTGTTTGTGCCGCTGGAGCCAAGCGAGCATGGATATCGGCTTACCCGCGTAGGCGCCCTTGGGCTGGCCACCGGCGAAAAGAATTGCGGCGAGAGCGCGAGCGATAGAGATTTTGTCCTTCAACGAAAGCGGCGCGAAGGAAAGGAATGAGCCAGTCATGTGGAGCGGCGCGGGGAAAAAGCCGGCTTGCATGATGCCGGTGCGCTGCTGCGGATCGAGAAAAAACAAACGGTCGAAGAACTGGATTTTGCCGGCGGAGCCGACGCGGCGATAGAAATCTTCGAGGTTAGTGCAGCAGCCGAGCGTGACGTGCTGACAATTGTCCACGTGCTCGCCATTCGGCAGCGCGTAGGAGGTCGCGCGGCCGCCGAGGTAAGGGCGCTGTTCAAACAGACGTACGCGGCAGCCTGCGTCAGCCAGCGCGACGCCGGCTGCCAACCCCGCCAGCCCGCCGCCAATCACGATCACGTTTTTCGAGGACATTTTCCCGTGTATGCCGCCCGAAGCGTGCGCGGGCGATGAAAAGCATTTTTTCCGCTTTGCTGAGGCGAATGCGTTCGCCAAAGACGGCGAAATCGAGTGACTCAATGCGCGCGAGGAGCGCGTTGTAGGTGTGAATGAGGAGCCAGAGCGTTCCGCGGCTGTCGGCGTCGATCAGATCGAGCAGCTCCGAGCCTTCTTCGTAAAGCTGAAAGGCGCGGTCGGCTTCAAAGCGCAGCAGTTCGCGAATTCCAAGCGTGCCTTCGCTTTTGCAAAAGACGGCCGGCGAGACATTGAAACGCGCGAGGTCTTCGTCCGGTAGATAGACGCGGCCGCGGCCGGCGTCTTCGTGAACGTCGCGAATGATATTGGTGAGCTGAAAGGCGAGCCCGAGTTTTTCGGCGAGATCGAGAGCGCGCGGGTCTTTGAAGCCAAAGATATGCGTGCAGGTTAGACCGACGGTTCCCGCTACGCGATAGCAATATTCACGCAGGCGGTCGAACGTCGGATAGGAGTGGACGGTGAGGTCCATCTCAGCGCCGGAAATTTGGTCGTGGAGATAACGCCCGGGCATGTTGAAGCGGCGCATGGTGTCGACCAGCGCCGGTAGAACTTCGCTCGCGCCTTCAGGTCCGGGTTGAAAAGCGAGCGCGGAACTGCCGTCGATGAACGCTCCGTATCCGGTGACGGCTCGGTCGAGGGCCGCTCGCCATTGCGCCAGGCCGCGCTGCTTGACGGCGACGTCATCTCCGTCGTCGGCGACATTGTCCACTAGTCGCATGAAGGCGTAGAGAGCCGCTAAACCGTCGCGCTTTGGCTTGGGGAGGAGATAAAAAGCATAGTAGAAATTGCTACGCGCCGCGCGCGCGACGTCGTGACACGCCATGTACGAATGTTCCAAGTCGAAGCGCTCGGCCGTTTTGATGCTGGGGAATGGCATTCCCCTGTTCGCGGAGAATGGCTCGTCTGTTGAGGGATGCGCGGCTAGCTGGGCGGAAGACTTTCTGGAAAAGAAATGACGAGTCAGCGTGGCGCCGAGTAGCGCAGCTTGTTTGACTTTGCTGATGGCCGGGCGATGGTTCAGCGTATCGTAGCCCTGCGCTTCGATCGCTTCGAGGACGGCCATGCCGCCGCGGCTGAACATTTCAAGATCGATACTGAGTTTGCCTTGGACTTGTTGCGCAAGCGGAAGCCCTTCGTTGAAGAGTTCGCGGGTGCGGACGAGCAAATCTTTCATCAATGCAACGTAATTCTGGCTGCAGCGGCGCGAGACAATGTCGTCCTCGCTGACGCCGTGATGTGCGGCTGCGTCGAGTGGAATGTAGATACGGCCTTTTTCAAGGTCGCGTGAGACATCCTGCCAAAAATTCGCAAGCTGCAGCGCGGTGCACGTGGCGTCGGAAAGCTTTTGGCGATATTCATCACGGTAGCCGCAAAGATAGAGGACCAGGCGACCGACAGGATTAGCCGAATAAACGCAATAGTCGAGCACTGACTCCCAGGTCGCATAACGCTTGACGGTTTGGTCTTGACGGAACGCTTGCAGAAGATCGGCAAACGGTTGACGCGGAATATTTTTGGCCACAATCGTTTCGCGCAATGCGACAAAAACGGCGTGCGAAGGACAGCCTTCATAGCAGGCATTCAGTTCCTGTTCCCACCAATCGAGCAACTCGAGTGCACGTTGCGTCTCGGGAATTTCGTCGCCAAGATCGTCCGCCCAGCGGCAGTACGCGTAAACGTTGTAAAAATGCTGGTGCAGATCTTTCGGTAGGAGCCAGGACACGACATTGAAATTTTCGTAATGGTGCGTAGCTAGCCAGTGGGTATACTTCTGCGCGGTTTCCGGCGAGCAGCCAGGCGCGGGGACGTTGCGTGCGACTTCGAGTTCGTTAGAGCGCAGCATCAGTCTAAGAATGATTCAAACACGGAGCGCACAGATGGCGCGGAGACCACAAACCTTTTTACAGTGGAGAGACAAGGCCGCGGCAAACCAAAAGTCACGGGCGGACGGCCAGCTTGATTTCGCCGCTGCGCGCTTTCATGCGCTCGAACGCCTGAGGTAGATCGGCCAGACGAATTTCCTCGGTCACAAAATCTTGCGCGGAAATGTCGCCTCGACGCACGGCTTCGAGAGCTTCGCGAATAAAGCGCGGCGTGTGGTGGAACGGCGAAATAATTTTGATTTCCGAATAATGAATCGCCGCGGGCTCAATTTCGACCTTGGTGCCCGAAGGCAAGCCGCTGAAGAAATTCACGACTCCGCCACGGCGCACCATGCCCAGGGCGAGCTTCCACGCGGCAGGATTACCAGCAGCCTCGACCACGGCGTCGGCGCCACGCTTGTCTTCGGTAAGGTCGCGGATCGCGCCGACAGCATCGAGAGTCGTTGTGACGTTGATGGTAGCGTGCGCGCCAAGTTTGCGAGCGATGTTGAGAGGCGCATCGCGGCGAGCCAGCGCAATGACGCGAACGCCGCGGCGCGAAAGCATGCGGACGAATTTCAGGCCGATGGGTCCGCAACCAATCACCACAACGGTGTCGCCGGTGCGCAGTTCCATTTCGTGAATGCCACGCAGTACACACGCCAACGGCTCGACCAGCGCCGCGCTCTGATCGTCCACGGAATGCGGAACCTCGAGCATGTTTTCCGTGACGATGCGGCCGGGAATCCGCATATATTCGGCGTACGCGCCGTTGTTGAAGAGCAGATCGTCGCAAAGATTTTCTTGCCCACGGCGGCAATGATAACACCGGAAGCAGGGCGCGGAATTCGCCGCAACGACGCGCATGCCCATGCGCCACTTGGAATCTACGCGCCTCCCTACCGCGACCACTTCCCCAACGACTTCGTGGCCGAAGACAGCAGGCGGACGAATCATTTTCGCGTGATAGCCACGCTTCCAGACTTTCAGGTCGGTGCCATCGGTCAGAGCGAGACGTACGCGCAGCAAAACTTCGTCAGGAGCTAATGAGGGGACTTCGATTTCTTCGATGCGCAGATCTTCGCTGCCGTAAAGAACCGCAGCGGTCATCTTCGGTGGAACAACGCGCCGCGCCAGAGCTACGACTTCATCAATAGCCGCTTCGAGCGTTTTCTTTGCGGATGATGTTTTCATTCGTGCGTTATCAAGACTTTCAGCGACTCGGCAGTCGGCTTCGCGGCTAGCTCCAGCCCTTCCTGGATTCTAGCCAAAGGAAAGCGGTGTGTGACGATTTCCATCACCGGAAGTTTCTTGCGCAGCACCAGTTCGGCGGCTTCGTTCTGGATGTCCACAGCGGCGCTGTAGCTGCCCAGTATTTCCTTTTCGTCGATCCCCACGGCCGAGGCAGGAAACGTAATCCGAGTTACGGGGTCGTTGGCGGCGAAGAGCAAAACGCGGCCGCCAGGGCGTGCCGCTGCCAGAGCCTCCTCCACCACGGCGGGATGCGCTACCGCAACCAGAACCGCATCCGCCCCCCGCCCTTCAGTTCGAGTCTTGACCTCTTGCACCAGCTTACCATTTGTAGGATCAAAAGACTCGATTGCTCCCAACGTCAGGCTCTTGGCCCGGCGCTCCGGCATAGGGTCGCTTGAATAGATGCGCGCACCAGCCAGTTTGGTCACCATCAAAAGCTGCAAGCCGATTGGGCCGCAGCCGGCGACCAGCACGGTTTCGCCCGCTGCGACGCGGGCTTTTTGAATGGCTTTCAGGATCGTGTTGATTGGCTCGAGGAAGGTGGCTTCTTCGAAGCTGACGTTGTCGGGAAGCGAAATGATGCCGCGTTCGGCGACCCAGGGCATCGCTTTTACGTATTCGGCGAAGCCACCGCCGTTGGGCGCGAAACCGGCAGTGAGCCCGGTGCTTTTGTACTGCTTACACTGAGAAAAGAGGCGGCGCTCGCAGTAGAAGCATTTCTGGCAGGGGATGTGGTGAAAGCTCATCACGCGATCGCCGGGCTTGAACTTGCTTACGCCTGGACCGGTGGCGACGACCCTGCCGGCGAGTTCATGGCCGAGGATCTGTGGCGGCTCAACGTAGCGCTGGAAGATTTTCTTGATGTCCGTGCCGCAAATGCCGCACGCGGCGACTCTGATCAGAACTTCGTTGGGGCCAACGTCGGGGACGGGTACTTCTTCGACGCGGACGACGCCTTGGTCGCGATACACGCCGGCGCGCATAGTCTTGGGAACGGGGCCGAGACTGCGAAGTTCGACGTTACTTGTTGATGTCGCACTCATCTCGAAGCGACCTCTTGAAGCTCCGGCGGCGGCCATCCGTGCGTTGCGAAAGATAGCTTCTTAATGAAAGCCTCTAGAAAATGGGCAAGAGCCTGTGCGGCCGTCTTGCTATCGCGGCCAAGCCGGACCAATGCCGGTAGTTGCAATGGATGCCGCGCGACATAGCGGGCGACTCCGGCGATCCTTACGTTTCCCATTTCATCTACGGCCGTATCAACAATCGCAGGCATGTCGTTGCGTACGTCGTCCGAGATCGCCCGGATGGCCACCACAGATTTTTTGTGGGATGCGGCAGCCTGCAAGACGCCAAAACTCTCCATTTCCACCGCATCGGCGAATGGCGCCAACTCCTTTTTCTCCTGTGCAGTACGGACGACATGATCAGAAGTCAGAAACAGGTTCACTCGCGTTGCGCCATCATCGTGCGCGGCGTAAACCAGGTTTCGCGCGCAGGCAAGCGTTTTGGAATGTCCGAGTTGCTGCACGGAGTCAGCTACCAAAATCCTGCCCACGATATGTGTGTCTTTCAGCGCACCTGCAAATCCGGACGTGATGCAAACCTGATAAGGCTCCGTCAGTAGAGCGTCCGCCGCACGAAATGCATTGTCGACGCCCATCCCGGTCGTCACGAAGTCGACCCTTGCGCTACCAACTCGCGCACGAAATATTGGCAAGTTGTTGATGGTGAGCGTTTCAAGATCGCGCAGCTTTCGCCAGGGGGCGAATTCAGCTTCTACTGCGAATGTGACCAATATGCGCATGTGATTCGTGCCGGCTAAGCTGCTTGGGCGCGGACAATCTTTTTGGCTCGGCGCGGTGCGATGTAACCGTTCGCTTCGTACCAACGCACGGCGCGCTCAAAAGCTACAGAAACCGGACCGGCTTGAAAACCAAGCTCGCGTCTCGCGCGAGAACAATCCACGAACATCATGTGCTGCGCGATCTTTACGCCTTCGATTGGAATCTGCGGCTCGCGGCCAATCAAGCGCGAAAAAGCTGTCTCTGCATAGGCTACACCCAGCGCGAGACCGTGCGGAATCTTTAGCGAAGGCGCGGGCAAACCGGTAATTTCGGCCAAGACATCGAGGACGCCCTTGAGCGTGAGATTTTCTGCGCCGAGCAAATAGCGTTCGCCGACTGTTCCCTTCTCCGAAACCAGAATGTGGCCCGCGGCGCATTCCTCCACGCCAACAAAGTTCAAACCTGTTTCGACGTAACCGGGCATCTTGCCGTTCAGAAAGTCGAGAATGATTTTTCCGGTGGGCGTTGGCTTCCAATCCCAGGGCCCGACAGGCGTGGTCGGCATCGCAACGATCGCAGGAAAGCCCTGTTTTGCGGCGTCGCGAACCTCTTTTTCTGCAAGCCACTTCGAACGCTTGTAGTGGCCAACCATTTCATCAAGCTTCGCCTCCGTGAATTCGTTGGGATGCTCTGGGCGATCCACAGCAATGGTGGCGACAGTACTGGTGTAAACGAATTGTTCGACACCAACTCGCTTTGCTGCTTCGAGAAGATTCTTTGTACCGCCGACGTTGGAATCGTAAATGTCCTGCGAGCGCTTCGACCAGAGCCGATAGTCCGCGGCGACGTGAAAAACGCGCTGCACGCCAGCCATTGCGCGATCTAACGACGCTGTGTCGCGCAGATCGCCGGTCATGTATTCCAGCGAAAGGTCGGCAATGGCGCGGTTGCTGCTGGAGGGTCGCAGCAGCACACGGACATCGGCGCCCCGTGCAACAAGTTGTCGCGTCAGATGGCTGCCAAGAAATCCAGCTGCGCCGGTGACTAGGGTCTTTGTACCGCCGCTCATGCGGTTTCCTCGACAGCTTCCGTTTCAACCTGCGGAGGCAACGATGGAACTGCTTTCGAAACATCTTCTTTCACCGTGCGGCCGGCATACGAGGACTCCAGAAGCCTGGAAAAATTCTCCCAACGGCTGCAGCGCACGAGTCCGCGAAGTTCTTCCAGTTTCTCCTGATAAGCGGCGGAGAGAGTTGCTTGCACCGACCCGCCGGACGACACAATAAATCCGTCCGCGTCGTAGCGATCCAGAAATTCAAATAGCTCGCCCGTTTCGCATGGTTCCGTCTTTTCGGTAACACTCACGTGCGCGCAAACATAAAAACCGGAAAGCTTAGCAGCCCGAATTCCTTCCATAACTCGCCGAAATGCACCAGTCTTCCCGACCGCACGATCGTGAAAGGCCTCGCGGCCGGCGAGCTCGACCGTAAGAAACAGCCGTGGATCAGGTCGAAATTCGTGAATGCGCTGGCGCAGGCTCTGCCCATCGGTGTGAATGAAAACGTTGCGGCCGTGCGCGTTCAGCGCAAACGCCACGCGACCAACTTCGGCATGATCCAAAGGCTCGCTTCCGCCAATCCACAACACCGGCGCTTTGCTCTTCGCCGCAGTTCGCACGGAGTCGGCCGCGCTGTGTGAATCGGCACCTGCAGTTGGCTCAAATCTACTTTCATGAAGGGCGGGAAGCCACGCGGCGGGCAAATGAAAGATCGGAGCAGCGCCGTTGCCGTCATCGCCGGACGACAAAAAACGTTCGCGCCAAAAGTCCAGTGTCAGCCTTAGAGGGAACTTCATTCGCGTGTCAGAAGCCGCTGCGCATCCGGAACTCTTCCGGACGGAACTTGATGGCGCAAAATTCCGGCTCTCCCGCGTTTTGCGTCTGCTTGTAGAAGCGCGCGAGCGCGTAAACCGGGAATGAATTGCGATAGAGGTGATACTTCAAGTAGAAGACGCACGGAAATCCGGTGCCGGTGAAGTCGTCTTCATCCCACGAACCGTCTTCGTTCTGTTGCCGCACGAGCGATTCCGCAGCCTTTGCAATCGCAGGATCGCCAAGCTCAGCCGCCGCGAGCAAACCAATCAAACCCCAAGCTGTTTGCGAAGGCGTCGAGTTTCCCTGCCCCTTCGACGATTCGACATGGTAACTGCGCAGCGATTCGCCGAAGCTGCCATCAGGCTTCTGCACAGCCTTCAGCCAGTTCGCCGCGCGCTTGCAATAATCCTGCGCGTTGAGCGAAACAGTCTCGAGCGCGCGGAGCACACCGCTGGTTCCGTAAACATAATTCACGCCCCAACGGCCGAACCACGACCCGTCTTTGCATTGATCTTTCAGCAGGAATTGCACGCCGCGCTTCACTGCAGGATGATCCGCGCTCCAGCCAAAGCGTCCGAGACACTCCAGCACACGCGCCGTCACGTCAGCGGTCGAAGGATCAATCATCGCGTTGTGATCAGCGAACGGAATGTAGCAAAGAAGCTTCTTGTCGTTGTCGCGGTCAAACGCGCCCCAGCCCCCGTCTCGGTTCTGCATGCTGAGTAGCCACTGAATGCCGCGGCGAGTCGCGCCTTCCATGCGCTTCTCGTCAGGAAACTTCACACGCTGCAACGCCATCAACACAAACGCGGTGTCATCAACGTCGGGGTAGTAGTCGTTGCGAAACTCAAACGCCCAGCCGCCCGGTTCCGCGTCTTTATTTTTCACTTGCCAATCGCCGGGTCCGAGAATCTGCTTCGATAAAATCCAGTCCGCTGCTTTCACCAGCGCAGGATGATCGGGAGCGACTCCCGCCTCTTCGAGCGCGACCATGGCGATACACGAGTCCCACACTGGAGACATACACGGCTGCAGACGAATCGTGTCGCCCTCTTCAATTTCAAACCGTGAAAATTCTTTGATCTCACGCCAGGTCAGCGGATCGTCCGGCCCGTGCCCTAAAGCCATCAGCGCGAAGATCGAATTCATCATCGCCGGATAAATTGCCGCCAGTCCATCGGTTCGCTCGATGTGATGCAGCATCCACTGCTTGGCTTCGCGAATCGCGCGCTGCCGCAACGGTTTCCACGGCAGCTTTTCATAAACTTTCAGCGCGCGGTCCAGCGCCAGGAAAAAATTCTTCCAGGAAATAAGCTGCTTGCTCCAATCAAACGCAGCCTTTTTGCGCGACGGATCCTTGAACAGCTCGTCCACGCGCGCGTTTTCGGGTAAACGCCAGTCCGGCCGCAGCGCGCTCAGAATCGCCATCGGAATCACGATGCCGCGCGTCCACGAAGACATTTCGTAGATGTTGATGAAAAACCAGTTCGGCAGAAGCATCAGCTCCGGCGGAATCGCGGGTACAAGCTCCCAGCCAACAGCGCCGACAAGCGCGAGGTAAAACCGGACGTAGGAATTGGACTGTTCAAGTCCGCCCAGGCGATGAATCGTGTCGCGCGCAGCCGAAAGATGCGCAGCAGCTGGATCATCACCCGCCAATTTGAGCGCGAAGTAGGCTTTACAGGTCGCGTTCAGCTCGGACGGTCCGCCGGGATACAGGCTCCAGCCACCATCTGGCAATTGCCGTTGGCGAACGTAATTTGCCAGCTTTTCGATACGAACGGGATCGGCCTTGCCCAGAACAAAAAGGTAGTAAATGTAGTCCGACTCGAGCGTAGTATCCGCTTCCAGCTCACCAAGCCAGTAGCCTTCCTTGTCCTGAAGTGAGAGGAGGTGCCCCGCCCCGCGCTCGATGGATTCGGGGAGATTCTGCGCCCACTCCTGCTGTCGCACCGGTGCGGGCGCCGTAGCGGTGGACGAATACTCTTCACCCATTCTTACGAATGAGGCCATCTCAGCTTTCCCCCAGAAAGTAACGAACCCCAGGCCGCCTAATGTCCGCTAACCCCTTTATTTTCCTTGCTGTTCCAGAGTGGTAACGCGGTTACAGGCTTCCCCGTACTGTCCTAAGTATCCCTTCATTCGATGGCACCGGTCAACGCCCAAGATGCTTCGTTTTTTGGATTCGACACTGCCGGAAAACGCTACACAGATTCGCTGAATCTGTGCGCTATCCGCCGGTCTAGAGGGTCACGGTCGGTGCTGATTCCAGGATGCGCTTCACCAGTTGGAAGAGCGGCTCGGGTAGTGGCTCGCCTTCGCGCTGTAGGAGCGACGGCTTTTCGCGAAGGACTTGCGCCGGCAGTTGCAACCAGGGCGGACGCGCAACATCGTTTTCGTCCAGGCCGCGGCGAAATACGAACACGTCGGCTCGATCCAGCATTTGCCGGGCGGATTCCTTGAAATCCTCGCGCGTCGCCTCGAACACCGTCACGTAAAGAGACGGCCTCACGAACTGCAGGAGGGAGTTGCTCTCGACAACGACGTTGAGGCCCCCGCTAGCATCGCTCGCTTTGCTTTGAAGCGCCTCGCGAAAAAGCGGCATACCTTCCGCCAAGAAACCTTGCTTCGTCCGCAACCAAAACGCACGTTCCGCGCCGGCTTGCAGAAAGCGCGCGCTGTCCGACCCGCTCTTCGTTAGCGGAACGGTGGCCGATTCCCAGTCAAGCGCAACCGCATGCTCCGTCGGCGCACAATCGCAATTTTCCCCGTTCTGCGCGCAGACGCCGTGGCCGTATTGCGTGATCTTTCCCGCGAGCCAATGCGCGTTCGGCAGCGCCGCAATCACATCGCACACCAACTGTGTCTTGCCGATATTGCGCGTGTGTCCGCCGATCACGATCAAACGGCAGGGAGCGGATTTTTGCGTTGGTACAAAATTCGCCAAGCTTCCCTTCCTACGTCTTTTCACCTTCTAACTTTTTGATCCGCGCCGCTAGCTCT
>Ga0268266_10000660_pt1 | contig 46709 bp, 30 predicted proteins | sample KBSS13metaG_FD_190356 | JGI IMG/M metagenome (GOLD analysis project Ga0268266, IMG submission 190356) | Switchgrass rhizosphere microbial communities from Kellogg Biological Station, Michigan, USA - KBS S1-3 metaG (SPAdes) (version 2) | ecosystem: Host-associated > Plants > Roots > Rhizosphere...
AGCCGCATATCGCACAAAGGAATTGTCGAGAACAATTCGATTGTGGTCTGCATCGTTGACTACGGGTATGCAACCGGCCGCAAGCATCTCATGAGGAACGAGAGATACATTCGTCAGCGAGAGGGACAAACCTGCATAACACTGATTGTAGATTTGATTGAGCCTATCTGGTGAAATGTGTCCGTGATCGATGAAACGAAATGGGAGCTTCCCCATTTTGTCGCCATAGAAGTGAAGATCAATGTCGGGTCGTCGAGCCGCAAAGATCTCCATTGCCATAAGGCCCAGCTCGAAGCCGCGGCGACTAGCCTCTGGTCGTGCATAGAACACAAGTCCCGAGCGAGTTGAATTTTGGGAACGATGATAGGTCGCTGTATCGCAACAGAAATCAAAAGAATCGGCCGACATTCCGAAATCAGTAGTTAGTTTTTGAGCAAGCCATTTCCCAGCTGTAATCGCATGGAAGCCCATACGATAGGTGTTTTCGGCCAGCAGACTGGCTGCACCAACCGAATGGAAGGATGGCTCATAGTCCTGCACAAAATAGAAACGTTTGCCGCGACAACGCGAGTTGAAGACTGGATACGCAGTGGACCAGGCAGTAGCGATGACCCCATGAGCATCCTCCATGTCAGACGCAAGTTCCGCCACGTAGCCATGGAAGCCATAGTAGTCGCGAAGAATCGACTCGTAGTATTGATGATCGCTGTTATATAAGTTGTAAAAATATACCCGGTTGATATAGCCATGCGATTCGAGATAACGAATGATACGAAAAATCGTCGTGTGCCCTCCTGAACCGGGGCTTGGCGGAATCATTACCCAATTGAGATACAGCGGGTCTCCGGCGTGGATTTCAAGAATCGGATTTTGAACAGAACGAGATAGATCGGCGGCCAATACCTGATCACGCCCAACTGGCAGGGGAACATGCTTTGGCCTGATGTAATCAGCAGCCGCTGTCCGCACGAGGTCGACGATCTTTGGCGTTTCTCTTCCGGAAAGAAAGCGTCGGAGCTGACGAGATCGTCGGCCAATCTGATTGGAAGCCTGTTTGAGATTCATATTCCGTATTGCAGCATGCGTTTCTTCTTCAACTTGCGACTCATCCATCGAATAGACGCGGGAACGATAAATATTTGAGTCCGATTGCAGAATGGCGCCCCGAGGAGCTGACGCCTCTTAAGGGCAGAGTACTCGGACGAAGATCCAGACTCAGGGGAAGAATCCAAAGCGAATTGGACCAGTTCTTCGACGCGCGCTGACTCAGTGCAATTGTGGTCGTAGGCTCGGCACACATCCCACAATGCTTCTCGCGCTAGAGTGAGACTCACTGTTTCATGTCGCTTTTGACTATGCGGATAATTTGGATGATGCTCGAAAAACCAATCGAATGCTGCTTTACGATGCACCAGATCGACGAAGCTACTCTTATACGTCGTCCGTTGCATACTGGAGGAATGTACTCGGTAATACGCTTGTATGCTACGAACATAGGCGACGTTCGATACCGCAGCAACGCGTAACCACATCTCAAGGTCTCCGCTGTGAGGCAACTCCGGACGGTATCCACCAATTTTCCTTTGAATGCTACCTCGAACCACCACTTCTGGTGAAGTGATTACGTTGTAACCAGCACGCAGACGCTTATCGATCCAGTCGGTACCGACAAATCGATCGAAGATGGTGTTTGCTTCAACGGGTCGCGGAAGTTCGCTTTCGTTTTGGAAGTGGATCGTCCGCCCGTAGACCATCCCTATGGACTCGTCGGACTCCATGATGCTTACTGCTCGTCCCAATGATCCCGGCGCTAATATGTCGTCGGCGGAGAGGAGAACGACATAATCTGCGGTGGAATATTCAAGCAATCCTTCATTGTAGGTTGCGATGTGTCCCCTATTTTTGGAATGTCCATAGAACTCTACGTTGTGATGACGAGTCGAGAGCTCTTGACCAACCGTGGAACTGCCGTCGGTAGAGGCATCGTCAATTATGATTGCCCGAGCGCTTACTCCCTGTTGCGTTATCACGCTCTCTACGCAGGAATTTAGGAATCTGCCATAGTTGTAGCAGGGAATTACGACGTCGACGGTCGGTTGGGTTTGTAGATTGTTGGACCTTCCGTCTATTTCTTTCTCCAGGGTTGTGACATTCATTGGTCTCGCCAACTTCTTCTCCATTGCCGTTAAGCATGAACGGGCAGCGCATAGCGCTACCCGATTTACATGCAACTTTGATGCCACTCCATGGATCAGGGGCGGACAACCCCTTTGAGATTGGTTGGAGGCGTTGGACCTGACGACCCGGTTCCTAAAAATTGGAAAGCCCCGCGATTCCAAACGCCATCGGCTCCCGGACGGGGACTTCCCACGAAATCAATATTGTAAGGAGCGTTGAGGGCCTGGCCTCCGGTCCAATCGGCATTTTGGCTGGCTAATGTGAAAACTGTATTTGGCCAGTCCGTAAAGGGATTGGGAGCTCCGGAGGGAACAACGATATCTGAGGAATTGGTCCCTGATTTGGGAGTACCGGAGTTCAGATAGCTATTGTTCCCTTCGGTTAGAGATCCGCCACACGTTTGAAAGTCTATTCGATCGGCGGGCGTTATTCCATAGAACAGATTGTTTTGCCAAATGAATGTGCTTGGATTTCCGTCACAGTGTGTTCCGAGGGCTCCGGCGTAATCTGCTGTGTAGTTGATAACGTCATTTCCGATAAACGACCAGTTCGTGCATCTGTTCCCAGGATTGATACAAGAAAGGATTCCATTCGAGGGACCAGGCCGATTGCTACCGGACGGACGCCAGATGACATTGTTATAAATCGAGAAATTACTTGCTTGGCATCCAGTAAGGCAAACCCACAAGCCGGTACCCTGAATATCCTGGATTACATTGCTATGGAAATCTACATTTGAAACCTCGACCTCGCTATACCATAGCTGCCCATGGCAGGTGGCCGACGACTTGTTTTGCTTAATATAGCTATTTTGAACAATAAAAGAAGTTGTCCATGGAATCTTAAAGAAGTCGCATCCAGTATCGTGAAAGTAGACGTGATCCACTAAAAAATTGTCACATGCTCCACGGCAGCGTATCTCCTCTTCGGACTGTGCCCCATTGTTAGCATCACCGCCCCCTTGGACTTCAACATATTTGATTGTCCATGATGGTGAACGATGCTGTCCGTCGTTGTTGTTTTGCCCAATGTCGAAATCGCTGTCCTGCCCGATACTTGCTGTAATCTTGAGCCCGCAGTCAGAGGCGGAGGTTAACGTTGTGGGAGATATTCCACAACCGGGGATCGTCGATCTTCCATTTCCGTCGAGTGTAAGATAGCCCGGCTGGGGTACGCTGCCACTTCCGTAGAATTCACCCCAGTTAGCCTGGCTAGAGCCCATCGAACCTTGGTCCCAACCTGCGGAAATATCGTTGGAGCAGCCATCCGAAGATCGCCCATAGTCATATGCTTGTGCTTTTTTGACCGTAATTCTTGTTGTCCCTGAGTTTACAGTCTTGAAGGTATATTTTCCGTAGTCGCCGTCAGCCAGGTAATAAGTATCTCCCCGGACTAAAGTAGCGGGAAGGTTCTTCATACGATTAGACCAGCTTGATCCTGATCCATCTCCAGCTGCCGTTGCGCCGACTGCATGGCAAGCACTTAAACTATGCATGACAGTTGTGGTCCCTAGAAACAACAAGACTGCTACAACTAGTTTTTGCATGACTATTTTGATCTCCGTGTGACGACCTCATTGCATAAGGGGAGGGGTTGAAATCGCCGTTTTCCATCTTAGATTACCAAGATTAGAAAAGGTATAGGTGGTTCATCTATTTAATGCAGGATAAAAGTACAGAGCTTCGCTCGTCTGACCAGGATGCAAGAATTTGCTTAGCTAGCTTCTGCAATGCGGTAACTTAGCGAATTGTCCCGAATTGTTGCATATGCGATCCTCGCTTTTTCGGAGCCAGCACCCTCTATCTTCCATTCTCCATTTTTTTGCACAATTTGCATATTATCTCGCTGTCTCCACCATGTATTAACGTCTCCGGGCAGTGCAATCCATAACCCTTTTTGAGAGCGCACCTCGGATAAGTGAGAGAGGAGCTGAATATAGGTATCCCGAGCTCTTGAGGTTTGAATATAGTCAGGATGAACTATGAATGAGATCAGACCGTGTTGCTTCATGATCAAGTCCATCTGTTCTTGCCACAGATCCAGGGAGTAACTCTCCAAAATATTAAAGAGCGTGTGATCCTGGGTCATTGTCACCGGAATCTCGAGAATATCGTCCACGAAATATGGCATGACGGTACAACAGCCCCCGCGCTGTGGATCCAGATGAGCGACATTTGGCACTGACATGTCATAAGCGAATTGGAATTCGCTATACCAGGCTTGATTCCGGTACAGGGCTCCTGAGCGAAAACCCTTGCTCCCGAATTGATCAACAAAAGTATTGATCTTTTGGGCGGATCGCTTGAATTTTTCATGGCTGTCATAGAGGTGACCGTCATGCTTTAAATCGTGGACATTGGCCTCGAAACCTCTTTCTCGGACTGAAGCCAATATTTCTTGGGTCACTACATATCGTGCATCCGGAATAAGCTGAAAGGAACTTTTGATGGAAAAGGAGTCATTCATGTCCATCAAATGTGAGATGAACTCCAGGCCAGAAGCGGACTCTACGTCATGAGTCATTACGGCGCAGCTAGTTCGTCCTTCTGGCCAAAACCAGATAAATGGAATCTCTAGACCAGGCTGCGCCTGAGTCGCCAGATACATAATTTTTTCAAACATCTGATCAACACTTCGATCGACGGGCCAGCGAGGGAATATCCTCTTCTCCCAGTCTCTCAACCAGAAACGCTGCAGATGCCTTCGGAAAGCAACGGGAAATGCTGGGCGAAGGGTGTAATATGTCGCGCGAACTGCGTCTTTCCAGCGAGAGCTTTCGACCCTACTTTCGTATCGCTCTAGCCTCAGGTTCTCAGCAACCTCTGTCGGATTAAAGGGAAGGTGGCAAGTATCTCCATCCGCCTGAGACGAAGCTAGAGCGTCCGAAAGTTGAGACTCGGGACGATCAGACGCCGATGGAGATTGACCGTAGCAGATGATGTCAGGGCCGAATTTGAAATAACCCTCTTTGATCTCGACTTGATCGGTGAGGAGATCCAGTTTGACCAGGGATTCAGGGCAGCGAAAGTATCTAATAAATGCTTGGTTCATTGAGCGAAGCTATCCCATATGTCGGTAAAGTATGTTTCCAATCCCTGCCAGCAGAGGGTCTGGCAATCGCGAGATCGTATACCGCATCAAGGACGCAGTTCCGGATGTTGAAGCTGAGCGTCTGGGCTTGAGGGGTGAGCTCCGGAGGTAAGTTAAGTTCGTTGCAGTCGCCCCTAGATGTCCCTTGAACGCGATGAGCCCATCATCTTCATAGTCTGAACGTCCTAGATCGAACTCTTGCAAACCGGCTGCTTTTGCTTGTTGTATGACCGTCCAGAAAAGGTACGGTGTACCACCCATATTGCTGAATGAAGAGTCAGAGCAACCGTACTTATAAACAATCACATTCTTGTGGGTCAATGTAAGAATGCTGGCGATTGGTGTGTCGCCCTTCGACACGATATGAATCTTCAACTTTTCACCTAGAAAACGTGCGAGGTTGTTGAACCACGCTGCCGGAGGGGGAGGCAATCTGTGCCGGCGACGGGTCAGTAAGAAAAGGTGGCGAAATTTGCTGATTAGGGCCTGGGATGCTCCTTGCTCGTATATCAGCTCCTCCTTCTCAGCCCGCTTGATTTTGCGACGGATGCAGCTGTGATGCATATCGCGATAGAGAACCTCGATGTCCTTCCGAAGATCAATCGAGTGAAAACAAAACTGTTCCGTATCGGAGAAACTATCAATGCCAGATAGGCCATCTTTCACCAGAGGCCTGAATTCTATATATTTCATTCGTCGCGCCAAAGGGTGCGATTGGAGGTTGTGGACAATGGCTCGGATTGAATCTTGATCTGCCAGGGGCTGGCAGTGATCTGAAAAAGGAAGCGAAACCAAGCGCTTTCCAGTCAGGGAGCTTCTAATTTTGCAGAACACAAGAGCATTGTCGAGATCTGTTCCGTTGGTATCAGTGAATGCAATCGGCTGATAGCCATAAGTATGGTGCAACGCCGCCAGCCAATCCCTGGTATGAAAGATAGATGATTGCGGATGGCGGAGCACAAATTCCGGCCATCTTGGGTCAACCAACGGATCTATCTGCTGCAATGTCACAAATGCTCCTCTGATTAGTACGGTTGCCGACAAATAAATTTCTTGAGCTTATTCATCTGTTCTTCGCGAAGAAAACTGATTGTCTGCTGAGGCACTAAAGGTGTGTCTGAGTTGAGATAAGAAGAGAGAAAGCCCGCGAGTCGCGCGATTGACCCTATGCCAACCGGACGTTCGGGGAATCTGCGTGCGCACTTAACAATTTCAAACGCAGGATGGCTTCCAACAGAAAAGTCCATCTTCCCTTCGCGAAAACGATGTCGTAGCAAAGAATCAGCGCCTCCGGTTGGCCGATGGTGCATTATTTTCAACTCTGGAAACGCTCGAACCTGCCATCCTCGGCTGCGTGCGCGTATTTCGGCGTACCAATCCTCTCCTCCATGCTCCAAGGCGATATAGCCACTGATCTCATAAAAGCATTGCCTCCGCACCAGTTGTGCGGCATGCGCAACCGATGTGATCGAATTCGATCGACGAGGCTGGAAGGTTCCCTTTAGGACCTCGTAGATTTGGCCGCCGGAGATTCCGAGGGAGGGGTTTAGGCGAAAGTGGTAAAGAAGACGCTCGAAGTACCTGCTATCGAAAGACACGTCAGCATCGACATTTCCTATGAAATCATAATCGCAGTGCAACATCTCATCATATGCACTTCGCAGCGCGTTGACTTTTGCCGTAGTTCCTCGAGCGATATCGTCGTCGAGATGGATGAGGCGTATAAAACTATGGTCAGAGCAATATCGGGCGACGATTTCGTCCGTATCGTCCGTCGAACGATCACTAACGATAACCCATAAAGCTGGGCGCACGGTTTGTGCCAAGATAGACTCAATCGTGGTGCCAATGAGCTTAGCCTCATTGTGCGCGGCCGTCATAATTACATAGCGTTCCATATTTGTTTACAGAACTAAAGCAACCTGGAGATTAGGGTTTATAAGGGAATCGATGAGCTGAAGATATTCGTGCTTGCGAGCGTCCCACGTGTTCTCTTCCAGGTATTTCATCGCATTTAATGCTAAGGATCGTCGTAGCTCAGGATTATTTTTGAGCCTCAGAATCTGCTCAGCCAGCTGAACTTCGTCGTCATTGTCGTAGTACTGGATGATCGACTCGTCGTAATAATAAGCGTGAATCTTTGTTTTAGAAGCAATGACGGGTACACCCAGTGACATGAACTCCAGGATCTTGGTGCTTAATGCCTCATTCCCAAACTTTGAATTCGCCCGCTTGGGTTCAATGGCCAGGTCGGTTCCCGCCATTACTTTGGCGATCTCGCGGCTGGGCAAGAAGTTGTAGAACAAGATTCGTTTCTGCATGGAAAGCTCGTTCACCAGGCTGATCAGTGACGCCTTCGCCGAGCCCTCTCCGTAGATGTGAAATTCTGCCTCAGGTATCCGGTCCGCAATGATTGCGAATGCGCGAATGGCAACGTCAAGCCCCTGATGCCAGTTTAGGGAGCCCGGATACGTCAAAATAAATTTGTCGTTTTTCTTAGTCTGCGCTTCTAGTTTTTTGAAAATACTGAGGTCGGGACGATTACGAACTACACTGCACTTTGCTGCAGGAGAGGAGCGAGACACAAGACGATGTCGCCAAAGGTGATTGGCGATTATGACGTGATTTGCAAATGCGGAGCAGCAACGTTCTGAAAATACAAGCGCCTTGAAGACCAGAGCGTCATGGCTGATGTTAAATTTACTGGCATAAAATTCGGGCAGGAGATCGTGAATGTCGAGGACGATTCGCGTTCCCTTCAATTTGGGATAGATCGCCGAAAACACCAGGAGATCTGGGACATTGTGGACATGGACTAGATCGTAAGGATGTTCCTTATGCTTTCGAAAGAGAAACAAAGCTGAACGCAAGGCAAAGCGCGTGATACGACTAACGTAGGTGAAGATGCCTTTCTCGTTCACAACCCGGCCCTGAATTCGATAGAGATTTGCGCCACCGATCTTTTCATAATCTGGTAGATCGGGATCTCGTTTCAATGCAATGACATCAACGATGTCCCCTCGCTCCACAAGGGATGCGGCATACTGAAGAATTCTCGTATCTGTTTCATAGAAGGCGTAAGCAAGCATGCAGATCCGTCGCTGCTGTCTTTGGAGCGATGGACTGTGTGTGCTTTTTAGATTGAATTCGTTCATCAGCCTATCTGACGATATCGACAGCATATTTTCCCCAATCCATCCCGACATGTCAGGTGATCGATATTTATTACAAAGCTCTCAGCCATCATTGATTGCAGACGTCAGTCACGAAGATCTACTTTGGCCTGCTGGTAGGTGTCTGAAAGGAATTTCAGATGTCTCCCACCAGAGCATTGCAATTCTTGTTCCAACATCGGATCCGTAGTAAATCCATAAGGTTGGAGAAAAAAGAATGAGGTTCCACCCACCGAATTGAATGGAAGCAGTGATTCCGGTTGCACGTTTGTCAACTGTATGCAATTCCCTGCGAGCCTCGTCGGCTGCGTTCCACAGATCTGCTTACGCGCTTACCCGGGGAGCGGGGACACACTCAATGCGTTTCGGTACATCGTCGCCTTGTGTAGCAGAGTGAGACAACAATCTTGCATATTTCTTTACAAATTTTGTTTATTCCGAGACCGCCGTTGACGCAAAGTCTGCTCGAGGCGGATGGGTGGTTTCTGCTCTAAGCTCACGGGGTAAGGATACTTAGAATCCGTGGTTTATATGGCTTAAGCCGGTTCCGTCTCTGTTAGCTGCGTCCCGATTATGCTTCGGAACGATGCACTCCAAGGGCTTCGTTTCGAGCGGTTGTGGCTTTGGACTTATAGATGCATCTAGGTCTTTCAACTCACAGTGTTGGGATGTGCGCCATCAAAACCGAATCCACAAATCGTGTCCTAAGTCTACCCAGATTTCGATCCTCCAAAGGGTTCCAGTATGTCCTCGGGGTGATGTTGTTGGCACTTTTAATCCTCTCAGGACGAGCGAATGCGCAATGTAGCAATCCCGCGAACGCAATCGTCGCGGAAAATTGTCTGCCTGGAAGCCCGGATTCAGAGTGGGACGTAAAGAATGGCTATGCGGGTGATCCGTCGATTCAGGGATTCGCAACCGATATTAGTGTGAACCGTGGCAGTACTGTGTACTTCAAGATCGACACCTCGGCTTCGGCGTACACCATTGACATCTATCGAATCGGATACTACGGAGGGATGGGTGCGCATAAGGTCACTACGATCCACCCGTCTGCAACCTTGCCGCAAACCCAACCTCCTTGCGCGAAAGATACCACTGTAGGCTTAGTAGATTGCGGTACATGGGCAGTATCTGCTTCGTGGCCGGTGCCTGCGACCGCCACTTCGGGAGTCTATTTTGCTCATCTGATCCGGCAGGATACAGGGGCAGACAGCCATATTATTTTTATCGTCCGCAATGATTCGAGCAATTCAGCCATTTTGTTTCAGACTGCCGATGAAACCTGGGAAGCTTACAACTATTACGGCTTGGGAAGTGTTTATAGCCAGGCAACTCCCATCTGGGATCTTGCCAATCGTTCGCTCAAGGTGAGTTATAACCGGCCGTTTTATACGAGGAATTTCCAGCAGGAGAACGATACCTATATCTTCGGGCCTGAGTTCGCCATGATTCAATGGCTTGAGCAGAATGGCTACGATGTCACTTATTTTACGGGCGTTGATGCGGCTCGATACGGGAGTTTGATCAAGAACCACAAAATGTATATGGATACCGGCCATGATGAATACTGGTCCGGTCCACATCGCGCGAATGTACAAGCGGCCCGCGATGCCGGTGTGAATCTAGCGTTCTTTGGCGGCAATCAGATGTTCTGGAAGACTCGCTGGGAGAACAGTATTGACGGCTCCAACACTCCCAACCGAACGCTCGTCTGCTACAAAGAGACGCTGGCTTTTGCGAAGATCGATCCGACGCCAACTTGGACTGGCACTTGGAGAGATTCCAGTTTGAGTCCACCTGCGGACGGAGGAATCCCCGAGAACCAGCTTATGGGCTCATTGTTCATGGTCAATGGGACTGGACCCGATAACGATGGGAGTTTACAGATTCAGGTTCCTGCTGCCGACGGCAAGATGCGGTTCTGGCGGAACTCTTCGGTTGCGAATCTTGCGGCCAATCAAACGTACACTTTCCCATTGGGAACCCTGGGCTATGAATGGGATGAAGATATAGACAACGGATTTCGGCCTGCGGGGCTTCTGCATCTCTCTACGACCACACATACGCTTACGTCAGACCTCCTATTAGATGCCGGTGCGACCTACGGTGCGGGTACGGCAACCCATCATATGACCTTGTACCGGGCTCCCAGCGGAGCACTGGTTTTCAGTGCCGGAACCATCGATTGGTCTTGGGCGCTGAATTCTAATCACGATAATCCATTCCCATTCGATACACCCGCACCCGATCGAAACGCGCAGCAAGCAACGGTAAATCTGCTCGCTGACATGGGAGCACAGCCCGCAACTTTGCAGTCGGGCATTGTGCCCGCGACCGCTTCCACCGACTCGGCGCCTCCAACCTCAACGATTACCTACCCGACACCAAGCACCAGCATAAACACCGGAAGCGCGGTAACGGTAACAGGAAATGCAACGGATGCCGGTGGAGGAGCGGTAGGCGCTGTTGAGGTTTCAGGGGATGGCGGTGCTACATGGCATCCCGCAACCGGGCGTTCTGCCTGGAGCTATGTCTGGATACCGAGCGCCACCGGTCCAACTACCTTGATGAGCCGCGCCGTTGATGACAGCGTGAATCTTGAGTCTGCGCACGGAATCAACCTGACAGTTCTCCCGCAAACATGTCCTTGCAGTGTTTGGACCGCGCCCATTGCCCCCCAAACGATTGACAGTGGTGACGTGAATGCAGTCGAAGTAGGCTTGAAGTTTAGAGCAGATTCGAATGGATCAGTCCTGGGAGTTCGTTTTTATAAGGCATCCACGAACACTGGAACACATATAGGGCACATCTGGTCCAGCAACGGAACGCTGCTCGGAACCGCGACCTTTACCGGAGAGAGTAGCTCCGGATGGCAACAGGTCAACTTCTCCAGTGCCATCCCAGTTGTCGCCAACAATACTTACGTTGTCTCGTATTTCGCGCCCTCTGGCCATTATTCTGTCGATCCGAATTTCTTCGCTCAAGCAGGAGTCAATAATCCTCCGCTTCATGCGTTGGCAGATGGTGTGGATGGATCAAATGGTGTCTTCACCTACGGTTCTACGGGTGGATTCCCCACTTCGAGTTCCCAATCGGCCAATTATTGGGTTGATGTTGTCTTCACATCTTCTAATACCTACAACATCTCCGGAACGATCAGTGGAGCGAGCGGCGGTGGCGCCACGCTGACCTTGACTGGAGCGACAAACGCTACAATCACGGCAGATCCATCGGGGAACTACAGCTTCAATGGATTGGTGAACGGCTCGTATACAGTCACACCGAGTAACCCCGGGGTTACGTTCAATCCAGGAAGCCTTCAGGTCACCATCAATAGCACCTCAGTGACAGGCGCAAACTTTACTGCAACGGTAACCAATCCTCAGACAATTTCAGGCACGATTACCGGGACTGGGGCGGCCGGTGCAACAGTCAACCTAAGTGGGCCGGCGAACGCTGCGACAACCACGGATTCATCCGGAAATTACTCCTTTACCGGATTGCTCGGTGGAACTTACACTGTAGAACCTTCGAAGTCAGGAATCATCTTCACTCCGGGAGTGAAATCGGTCACTCTATCGGGAGCTGGTGCTACGGGAGTGAACTTCCAGGCACAGACCTGCAACTGTCTGTCCATCTGGTCGTCCTCGACGGTCCCATCATTAGTGGATAGCAATGACGGCACTCCAGTTGAAGTCGGGGTCAAATTCACCACTTCCGAGCCGGGCGTCGTCTATGGTCTGCGTTTCTATAAAGCAAGCACAAACACCGGCACGCACGTGGGTCATCTCTGGTCCAGTACAGGAACTCTGCTCGCGACAGCTACATTTACAGGGGAGACTGCATCCGGATGGCAGCAGATCATCTTCTCGACTCCGATCTCTCTTACACCCAATGTCACATACGTAGCGTCTTATTTTGCTCCCAACGGACATTACTCTGCTGATACAAATTACTTTGCAGCGAATGGGACCAATAGCCCTCCGTTGCAAGCTCTGGCCAATACCCCCAGTTCATCAAATGGACTCTATCTCTACTCGTCTAGTGGCGGTTTCCCGACAGGCACCTATTCCGCGACGAATTATTGGGTCGATATCCTCTTTGTCCCCGATGCTGCTCATGCAGTCAGCGGAACTGTAACGGGACCGGGAGGGGCGGGAGCCACCGTCACTCTTACGAGCAATTCGGCCACGTTCACGACAACCGCCGATTCTTCAGGGAATTACATATTCAATACCGTCAATGCGGGTTCCTATGCCGTAATACCAAGTAATACGAGCGCCGCGTTCTCACCCGCGATGCAGAATGCTGTTGTCGGCAACTCCGACATAGCCGGCGTGAATTTCGTCGGGTCAAGCCTTTGCCCATGCAACACAATCTGGCAGCCTTCCGCTTCTCCCGCCGTCATCGATTCAGGGGACGGAACTTCGATAGAAACAGGAGTCAGGTTCCAGGCCGATTATGACGGATACATTCTAGGTGTCCGTTTCTATAAAGCTGCAGCGAATGGCGGCAGCCATATCGGAAATCTCTGGTCCGCTGCCTCTGGAAATCTCCTTGCCTCCAGCGCATTTACGGCAGAAAGTGGGACTGGATGGCAGCAGATCATGTTTGCCAGTCCGATCCCTGTCTCTGCAAACGCTCCTTACATCGCATCTTACTTCGGTCCACAAGGGCACTATTCCGTTACCAATGTACTTTTTGACACCGCAGGAGTAGATAGCCCTCCGCTTCATGCTCCGATCAATTCCGCTAGCAGTCCCAACGGAGTATTCTCCTACTCTCCGACAAGTACATTTCCGACCGGCGGTTATAACGCCACTAGCTATTGGGTCGATGTGGTTTACGCTCGTGCGACTACATTCTCGATAAGCGGTGCTATCGGGGGGGCAGGGGCAGCTGGTACGACCCTTACCTTGAGTGGTCCAAATGGCACGTCCACCGCGGTTGCTGACGCGACAGGGAACTACCGCTTCAATAGTCTCGCCAGCGGAACCTACACTGTCACGCCTGGGGGCGCCAACGGCGCGACTTTCAGCCCCGCGACCCAAAACGTCACAATTAGCGGCGGACACGTTTTCGGTGTCAACTTCACTGCCCAGCAGACGACTTACTCCATCTCGGGAACGATCAGTGGGGTAGCGGGAGATTCTGTCGTACTTTCGGGAGCGGCGAGCGCAACAACGACCACTGACAGCTCCGGAAACTACACCTTTGGCGGCCTGCTTAACGGTTCTTACACCGTTACTCCCGGGGCTGTAGGATTCACAATCAATCCCTCAAGCCTGAACGTCACCGTAAATGGAGCCAATGTCTCTTCCGTCAACTTCACCGGATCGAGCATGACCTATTCGATCAGCGGTGTGATTACGGGCGGTGCGGGAGCCACTGTGGCTCTTGCAGGCTCAGGCAATGCAACGACGACAGCGGACAGCTCCGGAAACTATAGCTTCGGCGGGCTCATCAATGGCTCTTACACTGTGACGCCATCACGTGTCGGTCTGGTTTTCAACCCGGCGAGCCTGACAGTGACCGTCTTCGGGGCGAATGTCACCAGCGCAAATCTGTCTGTTCCGGCTAACTGCCCATGCGACACGATCTGGCAACCCTCTGCAACGCCCACAAACGTCGATCCAGGTGATACTCATTCGACCGAAGCGGGGCTAGTCTTCCGAGCGGATGCAGATGGATATATTGCCGGGATCCGTTTCTATAAAGGACCGGCCAATACGGGAACACACAAAGGAAATCTCTGGTCGAACTCTGGAACTCTGCTCGGAACGGCAGATTTCAGCAATGAGACTGCTTCGGGATGGCAACAGGTAATGTTTAGCAGCCCTGTTCCTGTGGTGGCAAATACCCCGTACGTCGGATCCTATTTTGCTCCAGTAGGGCATTATTCAGGAGATTCTCAGTTCTTCGCTACAGCAGGGGTAGACACTCCGCCTCTGCACGCGCTGCAGGATGGCATCGCTGGTTCGAATGGCATCTACGTCTACTCACAAACGAGTGCGTTTCCTACAGCCACCTTCAATGCCGCAAACTACTGGGTTGATGTCATCTATATCCCAACAACGACCTATAGCGCCATGGGAAGCGTTACCGGAGGGGGTGGTCCCGGTGCCACTCTCAACTTAAGTGGAGCTCGCACGGCGACGATCACCGCCGATGCCTCCGGAAAATTCAACATCACCGGTTTGGCAAACGGAACATATACCATAACGCCCAGTACCTCAAACGGCTATAGCTATAGCCCAGCCAGCCAGACATTTACCATCAATAACGGTCATGCTCTTGGTTTGACCTTCGCAAGCCAGCAGACCTATACCATTAGCGGTACGATCAGTGGGGCGGGGGGAGCGAACGCTTCCGTATCTTTGAGCGGGACTTCTACCGCTACGGTGACCGCGAACTCTTCGGGTGTGTACACGTTCACAGGACTTTCCAACGGTTCCTATACCGTTACACCAAGCAAGAGCGGCTATGTCTTCTCACCTGTCAGCCAGGCTGTCACTGTGAATGGCGCCAACGGCTCTGCTAACTTCAGTTCTACGGCGCAAACTTATACGATTAGTGGCACGATCAATGGGGCAGGTGGCGTCAATGCCACCGTAAAACTGACTGGTGCCGCCACCGCTACCGTCACAGCGAGTGCTACCGGGGTTTACACCTTCCCAGGGGTCACTAACGGCTCCTACACCATCACGCCAAGCAAGAGTGGCTATGCGTTCACGCCTGCCAGCCAAAATGTTACGGTGAATGGTGCCAACGCATCCGCAAACTTCAGTTCCACCGTTCAAACCTACGCGATCAGTGGCACGATTAGCGGAGCCGGCGGTGCCAATGCAACCGTAAAATTGACCGGAGCTGCGACCGCAACCGTCACCGCGAGTGCTACTGGGGCTTATACGTTCCCAGGGCTCGCAAACGGATCTTATACCGTCACGCCCAGCAAGACCGGATATACTTTCTCACCCGTCAGCCAAAATGTCACGGTGAATGGCGCCAACGCCTCTGCGAATTTCAGTTCCGCTATTCAAACCTCCACGATTAGCGGCACGATTAGCGGAGCTGGTGGGGCCAGTGCGACCGTAAAATTGACCGGAGCTGCCACCGCCACTGTTACAGCGAATGCTTCCGGCGTATATACCTTCACCGGGGTCACCAACGGGTCTTACACCGTTACGCCCAGCAAGACGGGATACGTGTTCTCACCCGCCAGCCAAAACGTGACGGTGAGTGGCACCAATGTTACCGCCAATTTCTCCTCTGCCAAGACGTATAGCATCAGCGGTACACTCAGCGGCGGCGGTGCGGCGAGCGCAACCGTAAAGCTGACCGGGCCAGCTACGGTTACCGTCACTGCGAGCTCAACAGGTGTCTATACGTTCTCGGGCCTGCTAAGCGGCACTTATACCGTTACGCCTAGCAAGTCTGGACACGTCTTCATACCATCGAGTCGTTCAACCACCATAAGCACTTCTGACATAACTGGATTGAACTTTACTTCTTTCTAGCCGGGGAGCGGTCTTCAATGGGCAAGGGAGGAGCGACTTTCGATTTTGCTTTGCCTTGTTCCTCGTCCACTTCTATATTGATGGAGTGAATCTGACAGGAAATCCCCCTTTTCTTCTTCCGGCTCAAGAGTTTACGCCAATGGCGATGGATCGCTGGCATCGATCGCGCCGTTTGGTTTGCAGATTCCGCAAAGCCAGCTTTGCAGCAATAATCGCTTTATCGGCCATCGCCGCACACTCGCAGAGTGCAAAGGGAGCTCTCGCAGACAAGGGCTCACACGCAGGCAATGCTGGAACTGAAGCACATCAGAACACCACGGCTTCCACTAAGTCGTCCGAGAAAGCTGGTGTGACTCGAACCTACTTCATCGCCGCAGATGAAGTGGACTGGGATTACACTCCCGATGGGAGAAACCTGGCGGGAATTCCTCATCCGGAGTCGGCAGAAAACGAATCGGCCTCCGGAATCAATCATAGGATCTATCACAAGGCGATCTACCGCGAATATACAGATTCCACATTTAAGACTCTCAAAATTCGCCCTCAGCAATGGGCGCACCTTGGAATCCTCGGGCCGTTGATTCGTGCCGAGGTAGGGGATTCAATACGAATTGTCTTCCGAAATAACACTCATCTGACGGTGACGATGCATCCTCATGGGGTACAGTATGCAAAAGACTCCGAAGGCGCCATATATAAGGATGGAACGAGTGGTTCGGTTAAAGCCGATGACGGCATTCCCCGTGGTGGAACCTACACCTATCTTTGGACCGTACCGGAACGCAGTGGCCCAGGTCCCATGGATGGAAGCTCCGTACTATGGATGTATCATTCCCACTTTGTCGAATCTACAGATATCAATACAGGCTTAGTCGGTCCACTTATTGTGACCCGAAAAGGTAGCGCCAAGCCTGACGGCTCACCAAAGGATGTCGACCGTGAATTTATAACTGATTTCTCAGTCTTCGACGAAACGGACAGCTGGTTTTTCGAAGGGAACCTCGGAAAACAGGCCAGGACAGCCCGCATGAAGACAACCGACCCCTTGCTGCGGGATCAAAACCTTCTTTATTCCATCAACGGCTACATAGAGGGCAATTTGCCGATGTTGACGATGCGACGAGGGGAACGCGTACGGTGGTATCTCCTCTCGAATGGGAATGAAGACGATGTGCACATGGCCCATTGGCACGGAAATAACGTCATGTGGAACAGCATGAGAATGGATACTCTGTTTCTCGGACCAATGGCTATGGCAACAGCAGATATGATCCCGGATAGCGAAGGGATTTGGCTCTTTCATTGCCACGTGAACGATCACTATTCTGGTGGCATGGTGGCGAGATATCAAGTCTTGCCGTAGAGAGATCTTCTGTAGTTTCGCTGAGAGCGCTGTGTAAGGTGGTCTCCTACACAACGCTCCCGCCGTCGATTTCTACGCGCTTAATCCATGCTGTTGAATCTTGTACAGGAGACTCCTGTAGCTGATGTTAAGATTGATTGCCGCTCTTCTTCGATTCCAACCGGACGCCGACAACGCATCTTGGAGCATCTTGATCTCTGTCTGATTTTTGATCTCACTGATCGCGTCTTTCATCCCGGTGGGATTCGAAGACTTTCTCTCAGAAATGTCTTCAGACGAGAGCGCGTCGGTCCCATTTACCTGGGGTTGAGTTTTTGTTCTCAGATAGTTGTAGGCTGCTTCCTGGTCCCGAAGAATAAGGGTTCGAATCACAAAATTGCGCAGTTCGCGTAGATTGCCGGGCCAATGGTACTCCACGGCCGCATCAAAAATTCTCCCTGAAAAATTGATGGGCTGGCCGAGGCCTGCTCCTCCCCTTCTATTCAACTCTTCCATAAGTAAAGGAATCTCTTCACGACGCTCGCGAAGTGGAGGAATGACCAGTGTCAAGGCATTCAATCGGTAATAAAGGTCCTCGCGAAAACGCTTTTCGAGGATCGCGGTCTGCATATCTATATTGGTGGCTGCCAGTACTCGAACATCAACCTGAGTCGATGATCGTCCCCCGAGGCGGCTAAACGATCCATCCTGCAAGACGTGGAGTAATTTTGCCTGCATTTGTGGGCTCATCTCGCCCACTTCGTCTAGTAAGAGAGTTCCTTTATTGGCGAGTTCGAATTTTCCTGGCTTAGATCTGAGTGCACCAGTGAAGGCACCCGCTTCGTAACCGAATAATTCGCTCTCAAGTAGCTCAGTAGGCAGAGCGGCACAATTGACGTTGAGAAACTTGTTCTCCGATCGAGCGTGATATTTGTGCAACAACATCGCGACGATTTCTTTGCCAACGCCGCTTTCACCAAGAATAAGAACAGGGATGTCGACAGGTGCAAGTATCCGAATGTCGCGATAGAGTTGCATCATCGCTGGCGATGCAGCTAGGAAGAAGCGATTGTTATCCAACTCCTCGAGATGGAAGCTCTGAGTGGATTCCGAGGATCGAACCGGTGGATTTGCCGGTATTCCGATGTCCTGGCGATGTGAGAGCTTTTCAAAGTCATGTTGCGTGAGTGGCTTTGTCAATACGGTTTGAATCTTCCACTCCGCAGCGATGCCTTGCCACTGGGTGTCACCTCTTTCAGAGAGAATGCATAGTCGGTCGCTGCTGACCATCTGCAAAAGAGTCGGATCGAAGAGTCGTTCGCGTTGCTGATCCCTACCGGTATCAATTACAACGAACTCCGCCTTCATGCCCCGGCTGAGCATCTGAACCGCATCTCGTGAAGTAGGTACACACATAGCTTGACGGCCATAGGAGGAGAGATGACTATGAATCGAGTTGCAAACATCAAGGTCATCAGTTATTGCAAGGACTTGCACAGAGTCGATCATTTACACAGACCTCATACTTTCAAAATAAATGGCGTAGCAGACCCAGTGATTGGCATATTTCGCCAACCTGAAAAGCATTCTCGGGACCCAAATTATTAGGAAAGCCCGGAGAACTTCAGCAGAAAATAAGTCGTCATAAAGAAACTACAAGTGGCAAATAATATTCACTGCACAATCGATCTATTTTTAGTTCAGAAGAGAGTAACAGCCAATTTAGTTACTATGTTCAACTTGGCTAAAGCCTTAGTTGGAATGTCATCACTCCTGAAGTGGTGCGAATCTAACGCTATCTCGCAAAAGAGTCAAATAAAATCTGCAACAGAGGTGTGCATATCAGTTGCAAACTTCGACATATGTACCTATCTGTTGATACATCAATAGATAAGCCAACATTAAAAGATCAAAGGTATATAGAGATAGATGGCGTTTAGAGAATTTTCAAGAGTTACGAGCCCGGGTTTTCGTAACCATTTAGTACTCTCAGACCTCCGCCAGTGAAAGGCCATTGAAGTGCTTCAAAACTTACCGTACAGAACGGTTGTGACGCGGGTTTTGCCCCGTTCAACGACAGGTTGGTTATCTAAAAGGTGTCTTGAAAAATATGGTGCTTCTAGTCTCTGAAATCCGCTCGGCTTCAATAGTTGTGTATCGATGAAATCAACAATGACCTTTAGTTCTTCCGCATTTGATGTTGCGATTATTGGTGCAGGTATTGTCGGACTGGCTACAGGCCTGGAATTGTGCACCCGTTTTCCCGACATTTCGGTCGCAATCATTGATAAAGAGGGAAGCGTAGCCGCACATCAGACAAGTCATAACAGCGGTGTGATTCATTCCGGCATCTACTACAAACCCGGCAGCCTGAAAGCTCGGCTCTGTGTGAAAGGGGCGGATGAAATGATCCGCTTCTGTCAGGAACATGGAATTTCACATGAGATCCTCGGCAAAGTAATTGTCGCAACCGATGCGGCGGAGATCCCACGATTAGAGGAACTGTATCGACGCGGAAAAGAAAATGGACTAGCAGGTTTAAGAATGATCTCATCCGCGGAGATTCGGGAGTTGGAGCCGCATGCTGCGGGAATCCGAGGGATACACGTCCCAGGTACCGGAATTGTCGACTATGGAAAGGTCGCTGAGAAATTTGCCGATCTTATTTCGAGACAAGGTGGCCAAATATTTTTGTCACATGAAGTCATCGGCCTGAGACTCTCTGCTGGACAGACAATTATCAATACGACACAAGGTGAAGTTACCGCGAAGTTGGTGATCAATTGCGCCGGCTTACAGAGCGACAAGATCAGCCGTTTGGCAAATGCGAGACTCGATCTCCAGATCGTTCCATTTCGCGGGGAATACTATGAGATCGCACCACTGAAGCGCCACTATCTTCGAGGTCTAATCTACCCCGTGCCAGATCCGCGGTTTCCGTTTCTGGGGGTGCATTTTACTCGCCGTATCGATGGAGCTGTCGAGGCGGGACCGAATGCCGTACTGGCACTAAAACGAGAAGGCTATCTTAAAAGATCATTCGCTCCCGGCGATGTAAAGGAGTTGGCCACATTCCCGGGATTTTGGTTGATGGCAGCCAAATATTGGCAGACATCTCTGGGGGAATACTACAGGTCCTGGAGCAAAACAGCCTTTGTCCATGCGCTGCAAAGGTTAGTACCGGACATTACTGCGAAGGATCTCGTTCCTGGAGGATCAGGAGTCCGCGCACAGGCCCTGGATCGAAGCGGAAAGCTTGTTGATGACTTCTATTTTGTCTACACGGAAGGTATGGTTCACGTGTGCAATGTGCCATCACCTGCTGCAACAGCATCCCTTGCAATTGGGAGATACATCGTAGATACAGTGGTCCAGCGGTCCGATCTGTCACAGAATAGGAAATAGAACCGCTGGACGGTAGCTAGACACGTCCAACGGCTCTCCCTTCGTCTTGAAGACCTATCTTGCGGCGGTGTAAAGCGTCTCGATGATATAGTCCTGATCGGCCTCGGTCATGTCATGGAATAGCGGCAGGATGAGAGCAGTATCGGTCACCTTGTTCGTTTTCGAAAGGCTCTTTTCCCATCGTTCTAACCGATAAGGGACCTCGCGATGAATAGCCATGATCGCTCTTCGTGTAGAGATGTTCTTTTCGAGCATCTGTTGCATGACTGCATCCCGTTTCTCAGCAGAGGCGTCGACAAGACGAACCATATAGGACTGGTAGTTGTGCCGGCAATTTGAAGGAACGAATGGTACTTCAAGCCAGGAAAGGGAATTGAGTGCTTCGTTGTAACGTGCAGCCAGATGCCGGCGTCTCTGCAAGAAATCTGGAAGACGATCAAGTTGCACAAGCCCCATTGCAGCTTGCATATCTGTCATACGAAAGTTATATCCGACTTCATCATATGTTTCAGTAGCAACCTGTTTTGCATTATGACGAACAACATCAGACAAACTCATCGCATGTTGGCGCAGTTTCCGGAGTTTTTCGGCCAGGAGGGGATCGTTTGTCGTGATCATGCCTCCCTCTCCGGTTGTCAGGATCTTACGAGGATGGAAGCTGAAGCAAGCCAGAGTCCCCAGGGGCCTACCAATCAGACTTCCCTCATATTCTGATCCGATCGCGCATGCAGCATCCTCAACGACTGCGAGACCATACTCTTTGGCAATCGCTAAGATCGTGTTCATTTCAGCAGGCAAGCCGATCTGATGAACAACCAAAATAGCTTTGGTACGCGGGGTTATTAATCCCACGATCTCCGATGGATCTAGATTGTAGGTCACGAGATCGATGTCACAGAATACAGGCGTGGCGCCGACGTGCCTGATGCAGTTCGCAGTCGCAATGAAAGAAAGGCTTGGACAGATCACTTCATCGCCGGAACCGACTCCAAGTGCGATGAGGGCAAGATGAAGGGCCGTTGTGCACGAGGAAACGGCGACCGAATGTCCACAACCAATATAATCCGAGAACGCGTTTTCGAACTTGGCGACTCGAGGGCCTTGGGTCACCCAGCCAGAGCGTAAAGCCTCAACGACTGCCTGTTCCTCTTCGACGCCGATGAAAGGACGGGCTACGGGGATCATGGATGCCGCATGGGTTGAAAGAGTAGTCACTTGGTATACTCCACTGTTGCCGTTAGTTCAGATTTAACCTGATCGCGCCAATCGACAAGCATCCTCAAGCCTGTCTCTAAATCGACGCCTGCTTTGAAGCCAAGCATCTTTTCTGCTTTTGCGACAGCTGCTCTCCGTGTTTGGACGTTATTTACCTTGCGCGCCTCGCAGTATTCTGGTTTGAGATGCGATCCAGTAACTTTCAACAGCAGGTGACAGAGTTGGTTTAAGTCCGTCTGAACACCTGTTCCTACATTGAAAACTTCGTCGGTTACATCGGATACCAGACCAGCGATATTAGCTCTTGCTACATCATCCACATAAACGAAGTCCATGGACTGAGATCCATTGCCAAATATCTTGGGCGATTGACCAGATTCAATGGTGTCCATCCACCGAATCAGAACCTCGGTATATACACCGTCTAGATCCATTCTGGGGCCATAAATGTTGAAGTATCGAAATGCAACATAGGGCAGTTTGAACATTTCATAGTAGGAGCGAAGCATTTGTTCGTTGGCTATTTTTCCGGCGCCATAAAGGGTTCGGTTGTTGAAGGGGTGATCTTCATCCATAGGAAGGTAAGCCGCATCACCGTATACCGACGCAGAAGAAGCTGCAACGATCTTTTTGACCCCATGACGAACGGCGCTTTCCAGGACATTCGATGTGCCATTCACGAGTACCTCAACAGCCTCCTTCGGCGCCTCTGCGCATCGTGTAATCCTCAATGCGGCCTGATGGAACACGTAGTCAACGCCTTCCGTTAGACTGTCCACCAGATCAGCATCTCGAATATCTCCTTCAACAAGCGTAAGCCGACCGGTATTCTGGGCTCCTTCGAGATTACGGACATTCCCGCGGATGAAATTATCAAGCACCCGGACTTCGGTGGCACCAGCGTTCAGGAGTTGATCCACAGTCGTACTTCCGACAAATCCTGCCCCACCTGTTACGAGTATCTTTGTACCTTCAATAGGATTCATTTTTCTTTTGCTCCGCTCTGTCTATGATTCATAGATGTTCAAGTACTAATCAATCACCGCAGTTATCGTCGATAACGGATAATCTTCGCCGGCACACCGGCAACAACAGCGTATTCTGGAACGTCTGCCGTTACGACCGCGCCGGCGCCTACGATGGCGTTGGCGCCCACATGAACGCCAGGAAGGATTGTTGCGTTGGTACCGATGTCCGCCCCATAGCCGATCACAACCGGTTTAATCGCGAGTGCTGTCGCGATGATGGGGACATCGACTGGATCGCCGGTATGTGAAGAGCCAAGTACTTTAGCACCCGGGCCCCACCCAACATAATCTTCGATAATCAGATTTCGCGCGTCGAAATAAGCGTGAGGTCCGATCCAGACGTGGTTGCCAATGCGGCATGTGCCGTCGTACCGACCTTGAATCATCGTTTGCGATCCTAGAAAGACAGCATCGCCCAACTCAACGGTCTCAGCATGCTTTATCACAATTCCCGGTCCCGTCTGAAGAGCATGACCTGCACTCCGGCACATCGCTCGAAGAATGACTCTTCGCATCTGGGATTCAAACGAACCCTCTTCATTTCGATATCTCGAAAAAAGAGCGAGCAATTCCTGGGACGAGTAAGTCTGTCTCAATGAAGAGGCGAACTCCCATTCCCACGAGGGATCTTCCACAACTTTTTTGCTTCCGAAGACCGCGGGTACAGTTCTGGCCTCCGATGCCGTTACAACGTTGAGGTCAACCGACATAACAGCTCTCCCTCAGCTCCAGCACAACGCGCTCAATCGCATCTGATTGGATACCTGGATACATGGGAAGCGATAAGATGCGATCCTTGATTCTTTCAGTAACGGGGAAATCGCCTTTTTGGTGCCCGAGAGAACGATAGGCCTCTTGGAGATGCAAGGGGGTCGGATAATGCAATCCAGACTCGATACCTGCCTCTGCCAATTGGTTACGGAGCAAGTCACGGTTATTCGATTGAATTACATAGAGATGATAGACGTGGCGGTTGTAAGGTTTCTCAACGGGAAGTTCAAATTCGGTTCCGTTTAGAGCCGCAGCGTATTGCTCTGCCGCCAATCGGCGTTGATCATTCCATCGATCGAGATACTTCAACTTGACAGACAGAATTCCACCTTGAATTCCTTCCATCCTCATATTCAGGCCAGGGAAGATGTGCTCGTAGCGCTTGGAGGATCCATGATCGCGCCAGAGACGAATTCGTTGAGCGAGCTCCGCATCATTGGTCGTCACCGCTCCGCCTTCACCGCAAGCACCCAGGTTCTTTCCCGGGTAGAAGCTGAAGCATCCGGCCACACCAAATGATCCAGCTTTCCGACCCTTATATTGAGCGCCGTGAGCCTGACACGCATCTTCAACAACGGGTATCCCGTGGCGGTCGGCGATCTCCTGAATAGCGTCCATCTCCGCTACCTGCCCGTACAGATCGACAGGAATAATCGCACGGGTTCTGCTCGTGATTGCCGCCTCGAGCAGATTTGGATCCATCGTGAAAGTGATCGGATCAATATCGACGAAGACAGGTCGCGCGCCTACTGCCGAGATTGCCTCAGCAGTTGCGATAAATGTATGAGGGACCGTGATGACTTCGTCACCGGGGCCAATTTCAAGGGCCGCCAATGCAAGATGGAGCGCCGCCGTGCCTGTGTTTACGGCGACACAGTGATCCGTTCCAACGTATGCTGCGAACTCCTGTTCGAATCGCTGTACTTCAGGCCCCAGTACGAAAGCTGAGCTGCTAAGAACACGATCGAATACTTCGCGAAGTTCATCACTGATTTCATCATGCAGGGCTCTAAGATCGACGAAGGGAACCTTCATGCTTCCTCCACTATTTTTAAGAAACGAGCTGGATTGCCAGCTACTACCGTGTTTGGCGGAACATCACGTGTCACAACGCTTCCTGCGCCGATGATGGCTGCTTCGCCAATTGTTACTCCGCAGAGAATCGTCGCCCCTGTGCCTATCGATGCTCCACGTTTTACTGTGGTGGGTATCACCTGCCAGTCAGATTCGTTCTGCAAACCGCCATTCGCGTTTGTTGAACGAGGGTGCTTGTCGTTAATAAAGGAGACGTTATGCCCTATAAAGACGTCGTCTTCGATCTTGACTCCCTCGCAGATGAAGGTATGGCTCGAAACCTTCACGTTCTTACCAAGCTCTGCGCCTTTCTGGATCTCGACAAACGCTCCAATCTTGCTGTTATCGCCTACGGTGCACCCATAGAGATTGACGAATGCAAAGATTCGCACACCTGTTCCCAGCTTTACATCCGGGGCCACGCGACTGAACTCCGGAGCAACTACGCTGCTGGCGGGAACTTGCTCAATGTCTGTATCTCGAACAATCCGAATCGGATTTACAGATAATTGACTTATCATGTCAGGCCGCCCCGAGCTTCAGAGCAACCTCATCTGTGAGGCTGACGAGTTTGCCACGCTGCTTCATCGAAAGAGACGCGCTTTCAAGAATTCGGACTACACGTAGGCCAGCCTGACCGCCGGTGATGGGTTCAGCTCCGGTCTTGACGCAATCCGCGAAGTGCTGGATCTCGACCTTCAAAGCCTCAGACACGTCCAGTTGGGGAGCGAACATATCGCCCGAGCGATATCCAACCAGGGCCTTATACAGTGAATCAGGTGTTGAGTTCACCGTAATTCCTTTGTCGTAGACCTTGACCTTTTCGCTTGGCTCCATGTCGTCATACACAATCATCTGCTTGCTACCGCCTACCAACGTGCGGCGTACTTTGACCGGAGAAAGCCAGTTCACGTTTACGTGAGCGATCACATTCTCTTCAAAGAACATGGTGATGTAAGCCAGATTTTCGGTTCCGCCAAAGATATGGTTGATGCCAGTAGCTGCCACTGCACAAGGAGTCGATGGAAGAATATAGTCCATAATCGCTAAATCATGGACAGCAAGATCCCAGATCACATCAACATCGCGTTGGAAAAGGCCGAGATTGATCCTGGTTGAATCGTAATAGAGGACGTCTCCCAGTTTTCCGGAGTCTGCAATCTCTTTGATCTTGCGAACGGCACCTGTGTACACAAATGTGTGATCCACCATGAGCACGAGATTGCGCCGGGCGGCCTCATCGATTAACCGCAGTGCTTGCTCCGAAGTGGATGTCATAGGCTTCTCTACCATGACGTGCTTACCACTCTGCAGAGCTTGCATAGCGAGGTCATAGTGTGTGAAGACAGGGGTTGCTATTGCGATTGCATCAATCTTTGGATTATTGAGGAGTTGGTGGAAGTCTGTTGTCGTCTCTACGGACGGATAGCGACTTTTAACGAGCTTCAGCCGTTCAGGGTTCAAGTCACTGACTGCTACGACCTGCGTCTCTGAGACCTCAAACAAATTGCGGACCAGATTTGGTCCCCAGTATCCATAACCAATCACTCCGAAATTCAACACGTGAACTCTCCTGGGTTGCGTATCTTTGCCGTCTCTTTGCATCCTTGTGCAATCCCTTTGCACATTTCCGCATCTTGACGACGCTCACGACATCACTTGCATACTCTTGAAGCATGTAGGTTTCCAAACTAGCCGCCGCGCAGGAAAAGAGTTAGATAAGGATCGTAGGTCCACTTGTGCCGCCATTAAGCGCATGGAGCTGGACCTTAGCGAAATCCGCAACAGTCAGTCTGTGCGGAAAAGAGAGCCGGGGTCGACGACGGCGACCTTGGACTCTCTCCGACTCTTGGCAAAGGACCTACGAAGATTTTCGTTGACATATACGAATAGGTTCGTATATGTTCGTCGCCATGATGAAGAACAAAGAAATTCCGAGGCCAACCGAAGGAGAACTTGAGCTGCTGACCATCCTGTGGGACCGGGGGCAGGCGACGGTTCGAGAGCTGTTTGAGGCGGTGAATCAACAGAGGCCGGTCGTCTACACCGGTGTTTTGAAACTGCTCCAGATTATGGCCGAGAAGGGCCTGGTAGAACGCGACGAGAGTGAGCGCGCTCATGTGTATCGTGCGGCGATCGCCAAGGCGGATACGGAACGGAGATTTGTGCGTGAGCTGAGTGAACGGTTCTTCTCCGGCAGCGCAGCTCAGCTTGCCCTGCGTGCTCTGGAGATGGAGTCTGCAAGCGAAGAAGAACTCGACGAGATTCGCAAGCTTTTGCGGCGCAAGAAGGCCTGAGGAGACGAGGCGTTATGGCACAGAGCTGGATGCAGAACGGGGAAGTGGTCGCTCTTGGATGGACCTTGTTGCATTTCTGCTGGCAAGGCGTTGCGATTGCCGCACTCTACACCATGGCCGACAGAGTATTGGCGCGTACACCATCGAAGACACGCTACGGCGTCGCCATGGCAGCGCTGGTAATGATGTTGCTGGCGGCTACGCTCACTTTCCTGGAACAGGAGCGCCTCGTGGTCCGCGTTGCGCACGGAGAGAGTCAATTCATGGCATCGCAACTGGGCACTCTGCACGAAACTCTGATCCAGCAGATGCCGATGGCTGCGCCAGCGGTCGAGACCGGCGAGCTCTGGATTGCAGGGAATGCCGCTCGGTTACTGCCATGGATAGACGGCATATGGCTGGCAGGAGTTCTTCTGCTCGCTGTTCGAGCCTTAGGAGGATGGTTTCACCTGCAACAGATTCGCAGGCATGCACAGGGTGTGGTCTCCACAGAGCTACAGACAAGTTTTCGTAGGGTAGCGGCACGAATTCGCGTGGGAAGAAGAGTGGTACTGCGTCTCTCTGATGAGGTTGTGACGCCCTTCGTCATGGGGGTATGGCGAGCTACGGTAATCCTTCCGGTCTCGGCAGTCATGCAGTTGGATGCGGCGCAGCTGGAGGCGGTGCTGGCTCACGAACTAGCGCATGTCAGGAGATGGGACTATCTGCTGAACCTGTTGCAGACGGCGGTAGAGTGCCTCTTTTTCTTCCATCCGGCAGTGTGGTGGGTCAGTCGAAGAGCGAGGGAGCTTCGAGAGATCTGCTGCGACGAGGTAGCTATGCAAAGCTGCGGCGATCCGGTGATCTATGCCGAAGCGCTTCTGCAGCTGGAGGAACAGCGAGTTCAGCGTCTGCAACTCGCTGCGGCTTTTCATGGAAATGGCGGAAGTTTGCTGGGACGTGTGAAACAGGTTCTTGGAGAAGGAGATACCGTGGAACGTGGAACGATTCGTGGAATGCGAGTTGGAGCGATTGGAATCACTATGCTGGCGCTTTGTCTGGGGCCGAAGGTGGCGGACGCTCTCAAACCGGAGCTGAAGCAGACGAGGCCTGCTGTGGTCTCCCAGGATGAAGGGAAGACGGACCTCGGAAACCAGGTGGCGCGATCGCAACGCAAGACCTCCGCGCCGGCCGTGGCTCAAACGGATCAGGGTGTCTCTGTAGAGGCAGCTTCGGCCCCTGCACCAGTACCTTCCCTTGCACCGGTAGCTGCCCCTGCAGCAAGACCTGCGCCGGCGTCTGCTGGTTCACCCATGCCGCTGGCAGCTCCTGCGCCCATGCCGTATCCCACTCCGGCCCCGAATGTGGATGAGCCTGTGCAGCACGGTGGAGGTGCCCAATATATCCAGAAGATGCGCGAAGCTGGATATCCGCTGGATCTGGACAAAGACCTGAACACACTGATCGCTCTTCGCTCTGTCGGAGTAACGCCCGAGTATGCAAAGGCGATGGCGCAGGTCGGAATGGGAACTCCAACGCCGCACGATCTGGTTAGCCTCAAGAGTATGGGAGTTACTCCTGAGTACGTCGCCGGACTAAAAAGTTCAGGGATTGCCCCAGCGAACTTCCACGAAGTGATCTCAGAGAAAAGTCTAGGCATCACTCCCGAGTACACGAAGTCCATCGCTTCGATTGGCCTTGGAAATCCGACCGTTCACGATCTGGTTGGACTGAAGGCGCAGGGCATTACGCCGGAGTACGTCTCTCAGATGAAGGCATCAGGCATCGCCGCGAAGGATCTCCACGAGTTGATCAGTCTGAAGGCTGTAGGTGTAACGCCTGAGTACGCAAAAGCGATGGGAGCTGTCGGATTTGGAAACCTGTCGACACATGACCTCATCTCGCTTCGAGCCCAGGGGGTTACTCCCGAATATGTTCGCTGGTTGAAGCAGAACTTTCCCGACACAAATATGGATGACGTAAGGCGCGCTGCCGTCTTTCACGTCGATGCTGACTTCATCGCCAAAGCAAAATCGCATGGGTTCAACAACGCCAGCTTGGACAAACTGGTGAAGCTGAAGATGACAGGACTTCTTGACTGACCTTCTGCAAAGGGAGATGCATGATGAAACTGCTTGCTGCTGTCGTTTTGCTTGTCGGTTTTGTGCCGGCGGGTCATGGGGAAAGTCTCTCAGGCCTGTGCATGGTATCGGCTTCGCACAATAAAGTCCGAAATACCGACACGGCAGAGGTGATGCTTCGCAGGAGCAATTGCGAAGAGGATCGCGGTTGCGGAGTCTCAGATCACTCCAATATCGCGTGGAGTCGATGGACAGGTGTGTCGCAAGAGCTTCTGGAGCATGAGGGAACTCAACTTCAGGCTCACATGAGCGGGGAGGCTGGTGATCTCAGCTGTTCCGGCATCGTTCACGAAGGTGTGCTCGCAGGAAAGTATGAATTCGTCCCCAACGCGGCGTTTCTTCAGAAGATGTCCGCGATGGGCTTTGATGGCATTACAGACCGCAAACAGGAAGGATTTCTTTTGCTCGACATCACAACAGCGTGGGTTCAGGAGATAAAGAATGCCGGAGTGACGGATCTCTCAACCAACAAGTTGATGGGATTGCGAGCATTGCACGTCGACCCTGCCTATATTCGTGCCATGGCGGCAGCAGGGTATCCCGAGCTGCGGGCCAACAAGCTGACCGAGATGAAGGCTGTGGGAGTGACCCCCGAGAAGGCTCAGGAGGCCAAAGCTCTCGGCTTCCATCCAACGGAGCAGGAGCTGATCCAGATGTCGATCTTCAAGATCGATCGCCCCTTTGTCGAGCGCATGCGGGCGAAAGGGCTGAACGATCTATCGCTGGCAAAGCTGATCCAGGTGAAGATCTTCAAGCTGGACGATTAGCGTAGAGGCTCCTTATCGACACACAGGATTGGTGCAGAGTCCACGGAAGCCAGGACAGGAGGCGGAGCCTTGGTCAATCTCGCAAATCTCGCTGCGCCTTTTTTAGTCGTCGGCGCGTTCGTATTCACGATGGGAGGAACTTCGTCTGCCGATCTCCAACTGCATCGGGATGGTTCCCCTTGTCCTCCACTGCTTCAACTGCATTGGAGCCTGCGCATCGCCTGGGACCAGCCGAAGAGTCTGCCGCCACCCGAACTCATCCTCCGGCATCGTTTTGCCAGCCACCATCTCCTGATCGCCTGTTCGTCGGCGCAATGTCTCATGTCTATCTCCGAAGACGACCAGAAGCCGACACGGCAAGAACCTATCTAAACAGGAACGATTTGATACCACCGTTTTAGGGCGGCCCTCCAGTAACTCTATTAAGAGGAGGAGGCCGTCTCAACTAGGTTGCGAGGCAAATCTGTCAAGCTCGAAACCATCCAAGTTGCACAAACCAAAGCAGATCGAATCGCCGATTAGTTTTGTGGAGATTGCTACACTGGAACTAGGAAATCAGAAGGGAAGAAGTTCCCCGCCCCGTGAACAATAAGTCTCTATATTTGAATACTTTGGGGGGTAAACCTCTTGCTTGGAATACTTTGCGATCTAAGTTTGAAGTAAGTGCATGAAAATAAAAACTTTAACCTTTAAATGGATGGGAGAGGGGCCTCTCCTTGAAGGAGCTCCCATCTTAGGAGCCGATTGGGTTGGGCTTACGTCCCTTTCCATCACCGGGCAAAAATTCAGGAAAGCGCTGCGGAGCGCTGCCCTGTGACACACTTGCGATGCTGAGAGGCACAACGCTGGACCAGAGTGCTGTGTCATAGACGTCGATGTCCGGAGCCCGACCATTTCGGAAACATTCAAGCAGGCGGAACAGCATGATGAAGTCCATACCGCCATGTCCGCCAAGCTTCTTGGCGATGTCTCCCATGCTCTTCCAAAGAGGATGTTCGTGCTCTTTGAAACCGTCGAGGTTCGCCCACTCCTCTCCGCCCTTCTGGCCATCGAGAAAGATGCGCGGGGGATAGTCCATAAATAGCCCCTTGGTGCCGCCGAGCGCGTTCACTCTGCTGTAAACCATGGGATTCGAGGTGTCGTGCTTCACCGTAATCGTGCGACCCCTTGCGGTCTTGATGAGTGAGATATTGAAGTCACCTTCTTTGTACCGCTCATTCCACTTCGGATTTCCTGCGGGAACGTGGTCTTTGCGATAGTCACTCAGGCCGCGTTCGATGCTGCTCATCGAGACGATGTGGCTGAAAGTGTCCCCGCGATTGATGTCCATGTAGTTCGCAACCGGACCGAGCCCGTGCGTTGGATACAGGTTTCCATTCTGCAGAGTATGCTCCGTGCGTCTCCACAAACCCTCCCCTTCGTCAGCGAAGAGGATCTCACGGAGATCGTGGAGATAAGCTCCCTCACCCCAAAGGAGTTCACCGAATTTGCCTGCCTGCGCTAAGCGAAGGACAAGCGTTTCGTTGTATCCATAGCAGCAGTTCTCGAGCATTGTGCAATGCCGGCGAGTCTTCTCGCTGGTATGCACAATGCGCCAGCAGTCCTCCACAGTAAGGACTCCAGGCACTTCCATGCATGCATGCTTGCCATGTTCCATCGCTGCCAGAGCAACGGGAGCATGCCATCTCCATGGAGTTGCAATGATGACGAGATCGATATCGTCGCGCTGAACCAAGCGTTCGAAGTCGCGCTCGCCACGCGTGTAGAGTTCAGGAGAAGGTTGCTTAGAACCGACGACCAGCTTCTGCGCGCGTGCTGCATGGTCAGGAACGATGTCGCAGATGGCGACGATCTTGCCATCCGCTCCGAGAAGATTTTTAAGCAGGACTGTGCCGCGTCCCCCAACGCCGACCATCGCGATGCGCGGGTCTTTGCGTTGGTAGGGAACATCCGCCATCGAGAGGCAGCGAGCTGCACGGTTTGCCTGCGGGGAAGCGACCTTCACGGCGCTTGCCGCACCAGCTGCCAGAAACTCACGACGGTTCATGCTCATAGATCTTCTCCCGAATGATGGTTAGCTTTGAAAACCTGCTTCGACCGCTTGCGATTGATTAGCTGCTGCTTTGAAACTCGTCCAAACGGCTTTACGAAGGAGTTTCCAGGCGCCTCAATCTTAGCATTTCAAAGAGGAATAAAAGAAAACAAAAAAACATAAAACAAAACAGACAGGGCTAACGCATTCCGATAGTATCGTTTTGTCGAGAAGTCTCGAAATAGGGTTCTAAAAAGCATGGGCGATAAATTTGTCGATATGGTGAGCGCGACCGCTGAGGTTGACCTACGACTCAGCGATTTTCAGCCTCGTTCCTCACTCACGACCGCACAGCATGAAGTGCTGGTCCCAAAGTTCCCGGTGATTGACTATCACAACCACCTCGATTCAACCGACCCCACCGATGTATTGAGGATCATGGACCAGTGCGGAGTCGAGCATGTCGTGAATATCACCATGCATGTCGGTGAAAAGGCGCACAGCATCATGGATCGCTTTCATCGCGCTGCTCCACGCCGATTCTCTTCCATCGGATGGATGGACTGGACCGGAGTAGACCGCGCCGATTTTGTGCAGGCGACGATCGATCGATTAAAGCGCCTGATGGATCATGGCGCTTGTGGGATCAAATTCTGGAAGGACTTCGGTCTCGTCCTCAAAGATTCGAAGGGAAAACTCCTTAGAATCGACGACGAACAGTTTGCCCCAATCTTTGCCGCATGTGGCGAACTGAAACTTCCGGTCATGTTCCATACGGCTGATCCGACAGCGTTCTTCGAGCCTATTGATGCCCACAACGAACGCTATGAGGAATTGGCGGCCCATCCTGACTGGGCCTTTACCGACTCTCCTGTATCGAAACGTGAACTACTCGAGCAGCGGAATCGTGTGATCAGCAGACATCCTGAGGTGACATTCGTCGGAGCTCATCTCGCAGAGAGCGGAGAGGATCTTGCCTTTCTCGCGGAGCAGCTGGACGTGCTGCCCAATCTGATGGTCGACATCAGCGCGCGAACCCCAGAGCTCGGTAGACAACCTTACAGCGCTCGCAAGTTCTTTTTGAAGTACGCCGATCGAATTCTGTTCGGAACCGACCTTTTACCTTCCGAAGAGATGTACAGGCTCTACTACCGCTTCCTCGAAACGGATGATGAGTACTTCGAATATCCCTCGCATGCATCGCGTCAGGGCAGATGGAATATCTACGGTGTATTCCTCCCGGATGAAGTGCTGCGCAAGATCTATCGAGAAAACGCCTTAAAACTGATGCCTCATCTGCGTTAGTCGACAGGTATCTTCCCGCGGCTGAAGTACAGATCCGCCCTCCCTATCTACTTACGCTTGCTTACGTATCTAGGTTTTTTGCGATTGAAAAGAGGCTGTTTTGGCAAATCTACAGGAACTTCTCAGAAACCGGCATCTGCCTGGACATGCTAAAGGGTGCTACTCCGTTTGCACGGCGAATCCACTCGCTATTCGGGCGGCCATGCGCCAGGCTCGAGAAGACAGCTCGGTTCTTCTGCTTGAGGCGACTTCAAACCAGGTGAATCAATTCGGTGGATACACTGGCATGCGTCCTGCAGATTTTCGTGAGTTCGTCTATGAGTTGGCGAAGAAGGAATCGCTTCCTGTCGAACAGGTCACTTTGGGTGGTGATCATCTTGGACCGAATCCATGGCAACGGGAACCTGCGCATATCGCCATGCAGCGTGCAGAAGAGCTAATCGCTGAATACGCTCGAGAGGGATTCGTAAAAATCCATCTCGATACCAGTATGGCTTGCGCTGGTGATCCATCCCCTCTTCCTCCCGCTACAGTAGCAGAGCGTTCCGCCCAACTGTGTGCTGTGGCAGAAAGGTCAGCAGAGGGTGCGAAACCAATCTACGTGATAGGGACGGAGGTCCCGACGCCGGGAGGTGCTGTGGAGGAACTCAGCTCATTGAGTGTAACCACAGTGTCGGCGGCCGAAGAGACACTGGCTGTACACCGCCAGGCATTTCATGCTCGTGGCCTGACCGACGCCTTCGATCGCGTCATCGCCATGGTAGTGCAACCGGGAGTAGAGTTTGATCACGATTCGATCCACGATTATCAGCCAGCTGCGGCGGGGAAGTTAGCATATTGGCTGACATCGCAGGATTCGCTTGTCTTCGAAGCACACTCTACGGATTACCAGCGTCCAGAGTCGTACAGACAGATGATTCGCGACGGTTTTGCAATTCTGAAAGTTGGTCCTGCCATTACCTTTGCCATGCGGGAAGCCTTATTCGCTTTAGCAGAGATAGAGACCTGTCTGCTTGCTCAAGAGAGATGCTCACACCTGCGCGAGACCGTAGAGCAGGCGATGCTTGTGTCGCCCAAGGACTGGAAAAGTCACTATCATGGCACCGAGAATGAGCAACGCCTTCTACGCATATTCAGCTATAGCGACCGCATCCGCTATTACTGGTTTGTGCCGAAGGTGAAGGCGGCCGTGGAACGCTTAATGGAAAACCTTAGGGCAGATGCAATCCCGGAAACCCTGCTCAGCGCTTATCTTCCTTTGGAATATGCAGCTTTGCGTAACGGCACATTGAAGCTCGATCCCCTGGAAATCGTGCTGCATGCCACCCAGCGATCTTTCAGGCCCTACGCAATTGCATGTCGTTCATATCCTGCTCAATGAAGCACTTCGGGGATAAGTCTCGCGCAGTGGAAGCATCTCCTTGAGAAATTGAGCTCATATAGCGAAAACTCTGTTGACATTCTTTTTCCAAAGGTAGTACCTTTGGCTCCGTTTTAGGATCCGCTCCGTTCGGAAGACGAAGCCGATCATTGAGGGAGACCGATGTTTCGACAGGATTTACTCAAGCGCATTTCGCTAAGGCTGGCTTTATTGGTCAGCGTGCTCATTCTTGGAAATCTTGCAGGCTATTGCCAGGTCGATCAGGGACGTTTTGTCGGGCATATCGAGGATCCCCAAGGCAGCGCCATTGTGAATGCTCGGGTCATCGCCACAAATCTCGACACTAACATTACGCAGGCAGCGACCACAGATGAAAATGGCGACTATGTAATTACGCCGGTTTTGGCGGGAAATTACACGTTGGGGGTTACTGCCGACACCTTCGAACGCGTAGTCACGAAGCGGATCGAGGTGCAGGTTGCTCAGATTGTCCGCCAGAACTTTATCCTTCGCATTGGATCAACCAATGAAACGGTCCAGGTAGATACAACCGCACCCCTTTTAGGTACAGATTCCGCCACAGTGGGCCAGGTTATTACCAACAAGCAGCTCACAGAGCTTCCAATCAATGGAAGAGGTTTTTTCCGTCTGGCCTCTCTTACTCCTGGTGCCGCGCTTCTTCCCCCGACTGGAAATTCGCTTGCAATCCGGCCTGAAGTCGTCAACGGCAATGTGATTAGCGGTATTCGCGGCTCCGGAACTTCGTTCCTTCTGGATGGCATGGATGTGAGCGAGCAGCATCAGGGTGGAACCTTCATTCAGACTTCGATCGACGCCTTACAGGAATTTTCTGTCCAGCAGAGCCCGTATTCTGCAGAGTTCAATCGTGGCGGGGCCTTTTTCAACGCCACTACGAAAGCAGGGACGAATCGTTTCCATGGAGGGGTCTTCGAATTTTTTAGAAATGAGAAGCTTGATGCTCGAAACTATTTCTCACTGAAACGCGCCATTCTCAAGAGAAATCAGTTTGGAGGATCCCTGGGAGGGCCGATTCTTATTCCAAAAATTTATAACGGGCATGACAGAACATTCTTCTTTTTCAATTATGAAGGGCAGAGACTGCGAAATGGTCTTCCCGTAAATATCGTCGTTCCCTCCGACGCTCAACGTTCTGGGAACTTTGGTTCGAAGACGATTCGCGATCCAAGGACGAATCAACCTTTTGCCGGCAACACAATTCCTCGTGAACGACTGTCGTCCCCCGCTCTCGCAATTCAGGAATATATTCCTCACCAAAATACGACGACAGGAACTTTCTCCGCGACACCTTCGCAAGCAATCGATTGGGATCAGTACACAGTCCGAATTGATCACCAGATCACGCCAAGCAATCGGCTCTTCGCGCGATGGGTATATGTAAACAATCGCGAAGTAGATCCAAATAATTCTCCTGCCCTTGGGCTTGCAAATTTAACATCGATTGGGCAAGACATTGCAGCGGGCCTTATCACCAACATCGGTCCCACCATGGTGAACGAGATTCGTTCACATTATCTTCCCAGCCATGTTCGCCTTCAGGCCTTTTTGCAAGGTCCCGATTTCAACGCGAAATTTGGCATCGCAGGCTTCGGCGAGACTCTAAGGAATGGCCAAGGATCCTTCCCCGATTACAGTTGGAGCGGATACGCTCCGATCCAGGGATCAACCTTCGATCAGCGACCTAAATCGCAAGATCGAAAGGCATGGGAGATCTCGGATAACTTCACGATCCTTAAAGGCAAACAATCGATGAAATTCGGCACTCTGGTTCGTTACTATCAATGGCTCGGATATGACAGTCAGATTTATGCCGGTTCGTTCGGCTTTAGCGGAACCGCGACAGGGGATGCCTATGCCGACTTTCTTCTTGGCCTGCCTAACACCAGTAGTCGTGCGTTTCCTGCACAGAACTTTGGCGGCCAGAATTGGTCCAAGCAATTCTACTTTCAAGATGACATCCGCTTCGGACGGACAACGCTTAATCTGGGATTGCGGTATGAATATAACCCTTGGCTTAGCGGCTACAAGGGACAGATCGGAACCTTCGATCCCACATTGGCCAAACCCATCATCGTGTCGGGCAGCGGTACGGTCCCTGACTTATCGGCGCAGCCAGCCGCCCCGACGGCATATCAATTCTTCGGTCAGTATATTCAGACTACAAGTCAGGCGGGGATACCCTCGAATGCGACCTACACCGATAAGACACAGTTTGCTCCGAGGCTTGGTCTAACTTATTCGATCGATAACAAAACAGTTATTCGGGGTGGCTTCGGGATGTTTTATGAACCGGAGGGAACCAGCGGCCGCGTCAATCTAAATACGCTACCGTTCCGGCTTTCCGAAACCGTAGCGCAGACACAATATGTAAATAATCCCCGTGTTGTGTCAGATTACTATCAGGGATCGAAGCTAGGCTCAGCAACAGCGAATCCTACCCTTGTGCCCACGAGAGTACGTCTGGATATGGGAACAAATATTCACTACAGTCTGAATATTCAGAGGCAGTTCACGAACAACGATGTCTTTGAGATCGGCTATGTAGCAAACCGCGGGGTTCATCTGAACGCGACTAACGATATTAATATCCCAAACCCAACCACGGGAACATCGTCGGTTCAATCACGGCGACCATATCCAATCTGGGGCAACATCACCTACAACACCCAGGATATGTCGAACCATTACGACTCTCTGCAAACGAAATTTGAACATCGCTTCAGCGATGGATTCAATACGCTTGTGGCCTACACCTATTCCAAATCGTTGCAGTACAACCAGTCTTCGGCCTTGGGTGGAAACAGAGCTTATGAGTATGCGTTGGCTCCTTATGATACGCCGCATAATCTGGCGATGAGCGGTAGCTATGATCTTCCGTTTGGTCGTGGCCGCCACTTTGCTAGTAGTTCACCCGGCTTCGTCGATTCTGTGATCGGAGGATGGCAACTACAGGGGATCGTAATTCTTCGTAGTGGCACGGCATATACGCCGACCGTATCTGGGGATGTTGCCAGAACTGGTGTTGGGAATCAGCGGCCAAATCTCAATCCCAATGGAGGCAACCCAACCTTCAAGCGATCCTTAACCAGATGGTTTGACACTTCCAGGTATGTTGTAGCGCCGACCGGAACGTACGGCAATGTGCGAGCGAATACTCTACGAAGCGACATGTTCCGGCAGTTCGATGCCTCCATCTTCAAGAACTTCAATCTTCCGAAAGAGAGCGTACTTTCGTTCCGTGCCGAGTTTTTCAATGTCTCGAACACAACCAGTTTTAATGCTCCGAACGTTTTCAATAACACAAGTTTTGGCACACAGGTCGCTCCAGTCGACACAACTTCAGGAGCCCAGATCAGCAGTACTTCGGTCAATCCTCGAAGTATTCAATTTGCTTTGAAATACCGTTTCTAAGCGCCTCGTCCCATAACCTTTCACAGATGTAAGTCCGACATCAGGAATTGATCATTCATGAATCGTCTTTCGCTCTTGATATTGCTGTGTTCCACTGCCGTTTTCGCACAGAGTTCTCAAACGCAGGCCTTTCGCGATACCAAACTTCCGGTGGAGAAGAGGATCGATGATCTGATTAGCCGTCTGACTCTGGAGGAGAAGGCACAGCAGCTGAATCACATGAATAAAGGGGTTCCCCGTCTCGGCATTCCGATGTGGGGAGGTTGGAACCAGACATTACATGGGGTTTGGTCGAAGCAGCCAACCACGTTATATCCAGCTGCGATCGCGATGGGCGCAACGTGGGATCCAGATCTAATTCACACAGTCGCATCTGCAATGAGCGACGAAGCCCGTGCTCTCTACAACGTCCAGGCTGATGGACCACGTTCAAAGCACGGCTTGGTCTATCGTTCTCCGGTGATCAACATCTCGCGTGATCCGCGTTGGGGACGCATTCAGGAAGTCTTCAGTGAAGACCCGTATCTTACCAGCCGTTTCGCTGTTGCATACGTTCGTGGTATCCAGGGCGACGATATAAATCATCTCAAGCTCGCCGCGACGGTAAAGCATTTTGCGGTCAACAATGTTGAAAGTGGCAGGCAGCATCTTTCGGCCGATGTGGATGAGCGCAATCTCTTTGAGTATTGGCTTCCACATTGGCGCGCAGCTATTACCGAAGCACATGCGCAATCTGTGATGTCCAGCTACAACGCAATCAACGGAACCCCCGATGCTGTAAATCACTATTTACTTACAGACATTCTTCGAAAGAAGTGGGGGTTCGACGGCTTTGTTACAGATGACCTTGGGGCTGTGCGTCTGCTCACCAACGGATCATCGGGTGCCCGTGGTGCGGAAGTAGGCCAACGGTTTAGTGATAATCCAGTCTTCGCCGCTGCAATGGCGATCAAGGCGGGAAACGATTCTGACGACGCAGAGTTCGAAACGAACTTGCCACTTGCGGTGAAACAGGGTTTGCTGACAGAGAAAGAGCTCGATAATGCTGTTCGCAACGTCCTAAGGGTAGGATTCAGGCTGGGTGCGTTTGATCCTCCTGAGACGAGTCCATACAGCAAATTAGGAATGGACGATGTGCGATCGCAAAACCATCTGGATTTGTCAGAAAAAGTTGCAGAGGAATCGATAACCCTGCTGAATAACAGACGAGAATTTCTACCCTTGAGCCGAGATCAAATCCGTAGTGTCGCTGTGATTGGCCCTGCCGGTGGCGACGACTATGAGACCGGAAATTACTATGGAAAGCCCGCGCGAAAAGTATCTATAACAGACGGTATTCAGGAACTATTAGGGAAAGACATTCGTGTCGAATTCGCAAAGGGAACCGGGTTCTCGGAGGCCGCAGATAAAGATGAGATGGATAAGGCGGTCCGGTTAGCACGCAAATCGGATGTCGTTATTCTGTGCTTAGGAACCAATCTTAGTGTGGAGGCAGAGGGCCGTGACCGTCGGGATCTGAATCTTCCGGGGGCGCAAGAGCAACTTCTGGAAGCTGTCTCCGCAGCGAACCCAAAGACGGTTTTAGTGCTGATGAACGCCGGACCATTAGCTACAACTTGGGCACAAGATCACATTCCGGCAATTCTTGAAGCCTGGTACCCCGGGGAGCTTGGTGGCGTTGCGGTCGCCAGAACACTCTTTGGTCTTAGTAACCCTGGCGGTCATCTACCCTACACCGTTTATGCGGGCCTCGACGGTGTTCCTCCACAAAATGAATATGATGTCTCAAAGGGATTCACCTATATGTATTTCAAAGGTGTTCCACTGTATGCTTTCGGTCATGGCCTTAGCTATACATCCTTTGAATTTAGCAATTTGAAAGTATCCGGACCCGTGACACCTGCCGGCGATATTCATATATCTTTGGACATCGCAAATACGGGTAATAGGGCTGGGGCCGAAGTGGTGCAGCTCTATACACACCAGCAAACAAGAGAAACTTCGCAGCCGATTAAAAAGTTACAGGCATTTCAGCGCATTGAAACTCAAGCGGGTGAACATCGCTCGGTTGAATTTACCATACCTGCTCGTAATCTCGCGTTCTATGATGTCAAACGTCACGATTTTAAAGTCGATCCTGGAATCTTCAATGTTCTGGTGGGTGCCTCTTCTGACGATATTCGCCTCAGAGGATCTGTCGAAGTTCGCGGCCTTGAGGATAAGGCAAAGGGAATATCGGAAAAGGCCGAACACAGATAAGACCTTGAAGCGATGTCGAAAACAGCAGATATCTTCTAATTGGCTGCGATCGCTCCGCGTTTATTCTGTCGGGATTTCACAGAAGTTCCTGAACCTGCGATGCTGCGGAGATGTTCATGCAGGACCTGCTCTGCCTGGCGTTGACGACCCTTTTCCAATAGTTTGTTGGCATCATTCAAATGATCGGTCATGAGTTTGCGAGCCAACGCAGAATCTCTCTGTCGGATGGCCGTAAAAATAGGCCTATGAAACGCAAGTGTATGTTCGAGCTCAACCATTTGAGATGTCACCATCATCATGTTCAGCATCGCTCGATGAATCATATGAAAAAGGCGACCACTCAGACGATTGCCCGATGCCTGGAAAATAGCGCGATGAAAGAGAAGATCGGAAGCCACCATCTTGAGGTGGTCTCCTCTACTCTGCTCGAAGTCTTCCAACGATTGCTTGAGGAGAGCGATATCAGACGAATTGGCATGTTCTGCGGCTTTCGCAGCAAGCGCGGGTTCTGTAATAAGCCTCATCTCCATGAGTTCCTGCCAGGAGATGTCATCGAGCAGAAACAGAAACTCCATAGGTACGGCCAATACAGAAGAGGCATCCTCGTTCAGATAGCTACCATCTCCTACTTTTTGTCGAATGACTCCCATGATTTCGAGAACCTTGAGAGCTTGACGTAAAGAAGATCTGGCAACGCCAAAGTGACTCGCCAGTTCTCGTTCTGACGGCAGTTTTGCACCGGGAGAAAGTAGGCCATCACCGAGCATCTGCTGAAAACGAAGAATTAGAAGATGGGTGACGTCCTCTTTTCCATTACTCTCCGATGAGAGCTTTGACAGGACGGGCTTGCTCCGAGCGCACATGTGCCTATGGTGCATGAAGAATAACTCGACTGCAAGCAAATGAGGTAGGGATTTTTTGAATTAGCTTGACAGTCGTGACGCAATGGTACTACCTTTACCGTCACTGAAACCTGCTTGTATAAAGGAATAGTGGAATGTTGCATTTGGGAATGATTGGGGCAATAGCGTTCTGGGCAGCGATGGGGACCGCCGTAGTTTCTGCTCAGGGAACAGTGCCACCTTCTACTCCGTCTAGCCAGACCAAATCAACGATCTCCGTTGAGCTGGATAAACCAGTCGGGCCATACAAACCGATCTATGCGTGGTTTGGTTACGATGAAGGCAACTATACAACCATGCGAGACGGCAAGAAGTTATTGCGCGAACTGCATCAGTTGAGTCCGGTTCCGGTCTATATTCGCGTCCATCATTTGCTTACATCTGGAAACGGCGTGCCTGAACTGAAGTGGAGTTCAACCAATGTCTATACCGTGGATGCCAACGGAAAGACTATCTACGATTTTAAGATTCTCGACGGCATCTTCGACGAATTTAAGGCCGCAGGCGTCAGGCCGATGGTCGAGTTGGGGTTTATGCCCAAAGATCTTGCTGCCGACCTCCCGGACCGCAAAGAATACCAGGTGCATTATCCAAAGAGCGCCATCTCCGGTGCTTCCAATAATCCGCCGAAGGACTACAAAAAATGGGGAGAATTGGCTCGCGTCGTAACCAACCACCTGATCGAACGATACGGAAAACAGACAGTCCTTCAATGGTACTTCGAAGTGTGGAACGAGCCGGACATCGATTATTGGCACGCTTCTCCTGAAGATTATTGGAGGCTCTATGACTATGCGGTTGCAGGCGTACGTGCTGCCCTTCCAGGGGCCAAGGTAGGAGGGCCGGCGACAACAAGCCCCAGGAATGAAAAAGCCCGCAAATTTCTGAATGATTTTCTGCAACATGTCGACTCAGGAAAGAGCGCTGTGACCGGGGGAACGATCCCCATGGACTTTATCTCTTTCCATGTGAAAGGTCAGCCCACGATCACTGACGGTCTTGTACAGATGGGGCTGGATCGTGAATTGAAAGATGCAGACAAGGGATTCGAAACGATTGCGTCTTACTCGAAGTTTAAGAATTTGCCCATCATCCTCAGCGAAGCTGATCCCGAGGGATGTGCGGCATGTTCGAGCAAGGTAAATCCGGCAAACAACTATCGCAATGGCACGTTGTATCCCGCCTATACAGCTGCGGCTTACAAAGGTCTGTTTGAACTACAGGCTAAGCACAAGGTCAACTTGATCTCGATGCTGAGCTGGTCCTTTGAGTTTGAAGATCGTGATTATTTCGAAGGCTTTCGATCGCTTTCGACAAACGGAGTAGATAAACCAATTCTGAATCTCTTCCGTATGTTTGCTTTGATGAAAGGGGATCGAGTAGCCACGACAAGCAGCGGACAGGTAGCGCTGGATCAACTTCTCACCGATGGTGTACGAAATTCAGCCGATATCGATGCAATGGCGACGAAAGCCGACCGTGAAGCTGATGTTCTGGTTTGGAACTACCACGATGTTGCCAAGCCGGCTCCATCCGCACCCGCGGAGATAACAGTGCGCGGATTGCCTTCCACAGTAAATCGTGTGTTCGTTACGCACTATCGTATAGACGATACTCACAGCAACGCTTATACCGTGTGGAAGGCTATGAGGCAGCCACAGCACCCTACACCCGAGCAATACAAGGAACTACTCAATCAGGCGGGCCTGCAACTCTTCACATCTCCGGTCTGGCTGGACGTACACGACAGGCAGATTCAGATCTCTACCGAGATGCCGCATGAATCTGTTTCACTGCTCCAGATCACTTGGTGACCGCGGATAATGACGCGAGTTTACAATCCCGAATCTCGCAGCGCCATGGATCTGCGTTGGTATTTCGTAGGGCTGGTCACGGTAGCGATCGCGATCAGCTACTTTGACCGTCAGACCATCTCCATCGCTATCTCTGCGATTCAGCATTCCATTCCTATCTCCAATCAGCAATTCTCTTATCTGCAGACTGCATTTCTCCTCTCTTATGCCGTGATGTATGTTGTGGGTGGCCGACTTCTCGACCGCATAGGAACGCGTCGAGGTTTTCTGCTGATCATGCTCTGGTGGTCAGTAGCAAGCGCGATGCACGGCATGGCTAACAGCTTTAAGTGGCTGCTCGTCATGCGATTCCTTTTAGGAATGGGCGAAGGCGGAGCCTTCCCCGCGGCAACCCGAGTCATTGCAGAGTGGCTGTCGCCGTATGAGCGCTCGACCGCGATGGGCTTGATCAATGCAGGTACGGCATTAGGTTCTGTTCTTGCTCCGCCTCTCATTGGATTCATCCTTATCCATAGTGGATGGAGATCTGTTTTTGTAGTTACAGGTGCGATCGGCGCAGCATGGGCACTGTGGTGGATCACAGCATATCGACCAAACTCTGAGACGCTATCTTCGAATACTCTGGACGCTCGTTTGGTTGCCCAGCAGCTCACCGTCGGGGAGATCTTCGGAATTCGCAATGTGCAGGCGCTTGTCATTGCCAAATTTCTAAGTGATTCGGCATGGTTTTTTCTTCTCTTCTGGCTACCTAAATATTTGTATGACGCTCGCGGGTTCGATATCAAACAGGTCAGCTATTTTGCCTGGATCCCTTATGCAGCCTCCGGACTCGGCAGTTTCTTAGGGGGGTGGGTATCCGCATCTCTCCTTCGCGGAGGAAGATCTCTCAACTTTTCCCGTAAATGGGTCCTTGGCATCAACGCTGCCATGATGCCTGCAGTCATGCTGGTTCCGTTTGTTCCGGTCAGTGTTGCGATTGCCCTCTTTAGTTTGGCGTTCTTCTCACAGCAGTCCTGGTCTGGACTGATCATGACGATTCCCGCTGATATCTTTCCACTCTCCGCTGTCGGCACGGTATCCGGCATGGTCGGATTCGGCGGTTCTATGGGGGGAGCCATCTTCGGGGTCATAGCTGGATGGCTGTTAGGGCATGGGTTTACATACACCACATTATTTTTTCTTACCGGTAGTTTTCATCTGATTGGCTTTTTAGTCCTCTCCCTCTGGGGTGGAAAAATTCAACCGCTTCGCTCTAAAGATCTCCTGACACTAGAGAATTCAATATGAAAATCACAGAAGTACGTACTCGCGTCGTGCAGTGGGAGGGAAAAACGGTTCCTCTGCCTCCTCACTTTTGCACAAATCCTATGGACCTGGTCAGTTTTCGACAGGCATCTATGGGCAACTTTGCCTTTCATGGATGGGTCTTAGTTGAAATCTTCACCGACAACGGTCTCGTCGGTTTGGGAAACGCAGCTTTATCCCCTCTCGTTACAAAGACGTTGATCGATACCTACTTGAAGCCTTTGCTCATTGGTGCTGATCCATGGGATGTCGAATTTTTGTGGCAGCAGATGTATCGCCGTACTCTGGCCTTCGGCCGCAAGGGAGTGGCTCTGACTGCCATCTCCGCCATCGACATTGCATTGTGGGATCTCCTGGGCAAGTCTGCCGGCCAACCAGTCTTCCGTCTGCTCGGAGGGCGTACGAAGGATCGAATCCCTGTCTATGCCAGCCGCTTATATGCGATGCCTATTCCTGAGCTCCGTGCAGAAGCGCAACGCTATAAGGACGAAGGCTATCAGGCGATGAAGCTGCGGTTTGGCTGGGGGCCTCTGGATGGAGCCGCAGGCATGCAGAAGAATCTGGAGCTGGTTCGTAATGTCAGAGAGGTTGTTGGAGATTCGATCGACATTATGGCTGATGCTTATATGGGATGGACGCTCGACTATGCAAAGCGCATGTTGCCTTTGCTTGAGCCCTTCCACCTTCGTTGGCTTGAAGAGGCTGTGATCCCAGACGATACTCGGGGCTATAAAGAATTGAAGAGTTACGGTCGTGTTCCGATCGCGGGCGGCGAACATGAATTTACGATCTTCGGATTCCGGGAGTTATTGGAGAATAGCGCGCTCGACTACATTCAGTTCGATACGAACCGCGTAGGAGGCATCAGCCAGGCTCGTAAAATCTCTGCTATGGCCGAAGCATTTCAGATTCCCGTGGTTCCTCACGCCGGCCAGATGCACAACTATCATGTAGTCATGGCCAGTCTTAATTCTCCTATCGCGGAGTTCTTTCCAAAAGTAGATGTAGAAGTAGGGAACGAACTCTTCTGGTATATCTTCGATGGCGAGCCAATCCCGTCCAATGGCTATATCAATCTCGACGACGAGAAGCCTGGTCTGGGACTCACAGTTAATGAAGAGTCCTTGAAGCAGTTCACAGTGATAGGTTGAGGAAGCTATGTTGCGTCTAGTTCAGATTGCTCGAGAAAATCAACGGCGGGTTGCGCGGGTAGAGGGTGAAGATCTGCTGGTTCTCGGTGGATTTAGCTCTATCTATGAGGCAGTTCAGCATTGTCTACAGTCTCGCCGCTCTCTTCGAGAGGAATTGCTGATTGCGCCTGTCGAAGATCGGCTCGCATACGATCCGATTTATCGTGGCGAATCAGATTGGCGCCTACTATCTCCCATTGATGTCCCTGGGAATCCCTGGCGCTGTCTCGTTTCAGGTACAGGATTAACCCATCTTGGAAGCGCCAAGGAGCGGCAGGCGATGCACGCTGCGCAAGCTGAGTCCTTAACCGACAGCATGAAGATGTTTCAATCAGGTCTTGAGTTCGGAAATCCTGGCCCTGGAAAGGTCGGGGTGGCTCCAGAGTGGTTTCACAAAGGCAATGGCAATGCGATACGGGCTCACCTTGGGCCCCTGGATGTGCCTTTTCATGCGGAGGATGGCGGAGAAGAAGCCGAGGTTGCTGCGATCTATATTGTGGATGGGGCGGGAGTGCCCCACCGCATTGGCTTCGCTATGGGCAACGAGTTTTCCGACCATGTCTTTGAAAAAAGAAACTATCTCAATCTTGCCGGATCCAAACTGCGTACATGCAGCCTTGGTCCTGAGTTGATACTGGACCTCGACTTTGAACTCATTCCTGGCCGCGTCGCTATTCAACGTGGAGGGCGCGAGCTATGGTCTGCCCAGATTGCCACCGGCGAAAAAGCGATGTGCCATAGTCTCCAGAATTTGGAGCACCACCACTTTAAGTTTGAGAATCACCGCGTCCCGGGAGATGTGCATGTTCACTTTCTAGGAGCAGCTGCCCTCAGCTTCGGGAGTGGCATTAAATTAGAGAATGGCGATTGGATGGAGGTCAGCTTCGAAGGGATGGGGCGTCCTTTGCGAAATCCAGTTCAGGTGGAAATGCCGGAGCCGGCTCGACTGATCGCCGTGGAACTACTCAACGGCTGACTTTAATGGAGATCTGATATATGAAGAAGGTTGCGCTGCTTGGCCTCGGAACCATGGGTTCGGGAATGGGGCAGAATCTACTCAAGGCCGGATTTTCTCTTAGTGTCTACAATCG
>Ga0268266_10000661_pt1 | contig 46641 bp, 45 predicted proteins | sample KBSS13metaG_FD_190356 | JGI IMG/M metagenome (GOLD analysis project Ga0268266, IMG submission 190356) | Switchgrass rhizosphere microbial communities from Kellogg Biological Station, Michigan, USA - KBS S1-3 metaG (SPAdes) (version 2) | ecosystem: Host-associated > Plants > Roots > Rhizosphere...
TGTTCCCGTGCCAGACGAATTCGGCGAGCATTTGTAAACAACGTAATACATCGTCCCGTCGCCATTAATATCCCCGTAAAGCTTCAACACGGTGCCGCTGGAAGCCTGGTCGTTGGATAGAGTGGTGTTGGCTGTTCCCGTTCCGCTGAAGACGAGTTTTGAGCTTGTATCGGGAGGGACAATGCCGCTTGCAAAGCCACCGAGCACCAGCACGGGCGTGTTTGCCGCATGCGCATTCGCGAAGGTGGCTGTGAAGGAAGTCGTTGACGGAAGCGCGGTGATCGTCACCGTCTCTTCGTTCGTTGAACTCGGATCAACGATGAGCTGCTCTCCCACGAACAGGCCTGTAGTCGGCGTTCCTGAGGTAGCTGCCAGGGTCGGACTAGCCGAACCGATCGCCACTGCGCTGATACTCAATCCCGGCGAAGATGTAATGCGTCCCGCCTGTCCGATCTCTTGCTCCATCAGTTCCGTCGCGTTTCGTACGCTCGCGTGCAATTGCGTCCGGTTCATGACCGTACTCTGCGAACGGGTGGTGTTAATCATTCCAGCCATCACGGCTCCGGCCACGATCACCAAAATCGCTACAGAGACGAGGAGTTCGAGTAACGAAAATCCGTTTGCCTTTTTTCTTTTAGGCGTCGTTCGTTTGCAAAAAGCCTTCACGATATTCCTCCGTAGCTCTTAAAACGGATTCGATTTCAACGCGGTCACGCCGGCCTGAGGCAGCGAACTGGCACCGTTTACGCCCATCCGCGCCCAAACTCTTACTTCGATCTGTTTCAGCGTTGAAGAGACATCGGTAATCTTCCACATCCGCACGTAGTACCAGCCAGCCGGCGCGGCGTTGCCGCCGCCAAGCGGATTGCCGCTGGCATCGAGATAGTCGATGTAGCCTGAAACTCCTCCGCCGTAGGTCACACTTCCTCCGGCGGTCAGCCCCGGCGAACCGGCGCTGCTGTTGGCAACGAAAGACGCTACGGACGTGTCTGTCTGCGTGTCGGTAAAGGAAAGCGAAAGCAGCTGTTCCATCTTGTCCTGCGCGTACTCCGCGGTTCGCGCCGCCAGATGTCCTTGGTTTTCCGTTGTTGTCAGGGAGAGCGCCGCCATTGCCAGGATTCCAATCGAGACAATCAAGAGGATCGAAAGAGCGATCATCGTTTCGATGAGGCTGATCCCCGATTCTGACTTGTGCCGCTGCCCTTTGAATCTCAGCTTCATAATGTCCTCAGTAGGCCTTCCAGTTTTGCCCGCTATCCGATGTGACGTAGCTGTGCATCAGCCCCATTGAATTGCTCACCATTCCGTACACTCGTGTGCCGTCTGTCAGGTAAAAGCCGCCCGATGCTGTCGGAAATCCGCGCGAGTTGAAGACGATGCAGGACGTATTGGCAATCTGGCTGCCGGTCACTGCCGTTGTGCATCCGGGTGCTTGCGCCACCGTGGTTACAAAGTTTGAGGGTACGCTGGTCACACTGCCGAACCCGGCGCTAACGCCGGTCGAGAGGTTGTTCTCGTAACCGGTGGTGGCCGACGTGGTCACGCATTTACTATTGCCGGTTCCGGGATTCGGGATGCCGTCCGGCACCCAGCAGCCGACACCGCCGTTGGCGGTTGTATTCCATGTATCTACGCGGAAGTATTGCGTTTTGTCGGTTCCCGTGAAGAGGAACACTCTCGAATAGGTGAATGCGGCGCCCGCTCGCATCTTGGCGATCGAAAGCGCTTCTCCAATGTTGTGCGCGTCACCGTTCAGGCGCGCATTCTTTTGCATCCGTTGCCACATTGGAATCGCCATGGCCGACACTACGCCGAGAATTACAATGACGACCAGGACCTCAATCAGCGAAAAGCCGCTCTCCGTCCGCCTTCTGATCTTGCTCTGTGTCGTGCCGCTCATTCGTCTGCACCCGCCGCTTCTATGGAATCGTTCCGTCCCTGTAGATGCATACTCCCTGCCACACAGTGCCTAGCGATAACCTCAATTAAATGTGTAGATTAGGCCGAAACTTGGGGCTTAAACCAACAATGCTGAAGAGCGGTTGTTACGTTTCGTTACATTTCAGCCAGTCTATGCGAGCCATGCCGCCATGCTTAATCAATGGCTACGTGAATGTCCTTCGTGGCCCGAATGGCAGTTGCTTGCTTTTGTGACGCGGACATCCAGTTCCGCTCTGGCGTGGGGTAGACTAGAGGTCATCAAAAACAAGGACGCTCAGCAGTGTTAGTGGAGAGAGAACCAGCATGGCTAAGTACGCCGGAGTGGATTACATCGATTTTGATTCGCAGCTTAACGACGAAGAAAAACTTGTCCGCCAGACTGCCCGCGAATTCGTCGAAAACGAAATTATCCCCATTATCGAAAAGCACAGCCGCGAAGCGACTTTCCCCACGCACCTGGTTCCGCAGCTCGGAGAGCTCGGATTCTTCGGCGCCAGCCTGCACGGCTATGGCTGCGCGGGAATGTCCAGCGTCGCTTACGGCCTGATGACACAGGAGCTCGAGCGCGGCGACTCCGGCATACGTAGCTTCGTCTCCGTGCAGAGCGCGCTCGTGATGTATCCGATCTATGCGTTTGGCAGCGAGGCGCAAAAAGACAAATGGCTCCCGCAGTTGCAACAGGGAAAAAAGATCGGCTGCTTCGGTCTCACCGAACCGCAATTCGGCTCCAATCCGGGCGGCATGCTCACCCGCGCCGTAAAGAAGGGAAACAAGTACGTTCTCAACGGCGAAAAAATGTGGATCACCAGCGGCTCCATCGCCGACGTCGCTGTAGTTTGGGCCAAGTGCGAAGACGACAAGGTGCGCGGCTTTTTGGTGGAAAAAGGAACTCCCGGATTCAAGACGTGGGATGTACACGGCAAGTGGTCGCTACGCGCTTCCGTCACTAGCGGACTATCATTCAGCGACTGTGAAATTCCCGAAGAAAGTTTGCTTCCCGGAGTTGTGGGATTAAAAGGTCCGCTGAGCTGTTTGAATCAAGCGCGCTACGGAATCGGCTGGGGCGCGCTCGGCGCCGCCATGGCCTGCTACGACACCGCTCTGCAATACGCCAAAACACGCAAGCAGTTCGCGAACAAACCCATCGCTTCGCACCAGCTCGTGCAGGAAAAGCTGGCCTGGATGATCACCGAAATCGTGAAAGGCCAGTTGCTCGCTCTTCACGTGGGTCGCATCAAGGACGCCGGTAAAGTCGATCCCGCGCACATCTCCATGCTTAAGATGAACAACGTGGGCGTCGCGCTCGAAATTGCCCGCAAATCCCGCGACATTCTCGGCGCCAACGGCATCGTGGACGATTACTGCATCATGCGGCACATGAACAATCTCGAGAGCGTCTACACCTACGAAGGTACCAACGACATCCACAAGCTGGTCATCGGCGAAAAAATTACCGGCATCCCCGCCTTCGTCTGAGGCATCGGAGAACCCATGATCCGCTCACGCCACGCCGCATCTGTGTTGCTGGCACTCGTTCTTTGTACTTCGGCATTTGCACAACAGAAAACTCCGCCGCCGAAGACCACCGCCGCCGCAACAGCAACCGTCAAACCGAAGATCCGAACCATCACGGCTTTCATCAATCTTGATGCCGCGCAATATGAGCAGCAGGTCGCTGAGACGATGCAGATGCTGCGCCGCGCCAAAACTACGTTTGAATCGCGTGGCTACGAAGTGGAAACGCTGCGCATCGCAACACAGCCTTTCCCCGAATACACCAAGGGCATGACCACGCAGCAGGCCGTAGCGTTTTTTCAGAAATACGACGCCCTCGCTGAAAAAGAAAAGTTTATGGCGGGAATTGGTCCGGCGATGTTGAATGCTGACGCTCCCGAATCTCAGGCTGACCTGCTGGCGAGCATCCTCGCTTCCACTAAACATATTGTCGGCAGCATCGTCATCGCCAGCGATGACGGGGTCCGGTGGAAGGCAATCGGTGCGGCGGCGCGTGCCATCAAGAAACTTGAAGACGAAACCGAGCACAGCCAGGGCAATTTCAGTCTCGGCGCCATCGCGGTGATGCCTCCCTATTCCCCGTTTTTCACCGCCGCGTATCACACCGGCTTCGGCCACCAGTTCGCCATTGGCCTCGAGTCCGCCAACCTTGTGGAAGCCGCTTTCAAGGATGCGCCGGACATTGAAACGGCGAAACGCAGACTCACGGACATGCTGCGCGATCAAGCCACGGAAATTGAACGCCACGCCGAACGCGTGGACATGGAAACCGGGTGGCGTTACATGGGAATTGATCTGTCTCCCGCGCCTCTGAAAGAGGTTTCCATCGGCGCGGCGATCGAAGAGTTGATTCAGGCACCCTTCGGCTCGAGCGGAACGCTCACTGCTTCCGGCACGATCACCGCCGCAATCAAAGCCGTCGACGTGAAACAAACCGGCTACAACGGCCTCATGCTGCCCATTCTGGAAGACACGCGGCTGGCGCAACGCTGGAGCGAAGGCCGCGTCTCCCTCGAAGGTCTGCTCTCATATTCCTCGGTGTGCGCCACCGGCCTCGACACAATTCCTCTCCCCGGCGACGTCAGCATCGAGCAGCTCGACATGATTCTCGCTGACGTTGCGACCCTAGCGGTGAAGTGGCACAAGCCGCTCTCCGCGCGTTTGCTGCCGGTTAAAGGCAAGGGCCCCGGCGAACAAACCGAGTTCGACGATCCCTTTCTCGTCAACACTACGATCCAAGAATTGAAAAAATAGTCAGGCCTTACGCGGGGAAGTCGACTTCGATGGGGTCGATCAAGGGAAGCAGCCACTTCAGAAGAGCCTGATGCACGGGATGCGCATTGTAAGTTTCCATCGTGGCTTTGTCCGGAAATTTCATCACGCCGCCAATCTCGAAGCCCTGGCCGCGCGGCGAATCATTCTTGCCGACGTGTGTTTCAAGCAGGCCCGGTATCTGTTTCTGCAGCGCGCCGATTTCGCGTAGCATCCGGTCCTTCTGTTCTTCCGTAACATCAGGCTTCAGCCGAAACGCAAACATGTGAATGTACATTCTGTTGTCCGCTCCGAAAATTTAGACAAAGATTTTTGGTGACTCGGCTGGGTCGTGTCAATAAGAATGAACGCTGCCATTTTGCGGTTTGCTGTCTTGCGCCTGGAAAAGACCTGGGGGAGCTATGGAAGAGAAGAAAAGCATCACGCGGCGAGAGTTTGTGAAGGAGGCGGCAGCCGCGGGTGCGGCATTTACGATCGTGCCGAGGCACGTGTTGGGCCGCGGGATGACGCCGCCAAGCGATTTGCTGAACGTTGCGGGAGTGGGCATCGGAGGCATGGGCCGCACCAACCTGGTGAACCTGGCGAGCCAAAATATTGTGGCGCTCTGCGATGTGGACTGGGGCTACGCGGACGCGGGATTCGAACGGCTCGGCACTGAGATCGAAAATTTGCAGAAGCGGATTGATGGCCCCGATCCAGAGCCGCAGCCGGGCAGGCCGCAAAGAGCCTTCGATCGCAACGAAGCGAGAGAGCGCCTGGCGGGGATGCGGCGACTAAAAGATGTCCATTTGCCGAAGGCAAAACGCTATGTCGACTATCGCGAAATGCTCGACAAGCAAAAGGACATCGAGGGCGTGCTGATCGCGACAGCGGATCACATGCACGCGCCGATTGCGGCCGCCGCGATGCAGATGGGCAAGCACGTTTACGTGCAGAAGCCGCTGACCTGGAGCGTGGCGGAAGCGCGGCAACTGGCAAGACTGGCAAAAGAGAAGAAAGTGGCGACGCAGATGGGCAACCAGGGCCACTCGATGGACGAAGCGCGTACGGCGGTGGAGTACGTGTGGGCCGGAGCGATTGGAGAAGTCCGCGAAGTGCATATCTGGACGAACCGGCCGCTGGGCTTCTGGCCGCAGGGCGTGCCGCGTCCTGAAGCTGCGAAGGAAGCGCTGGACAATCTGCGTTGGAACATGAACGGAGTGGAGAAGAGGTTTGCGGCGGCGGAAGCGGGGGGCGGCTATCCCGTTCCTGAAAAATTGAACTGGGATTTGTTCCTCGGAGTCGGGCCGAAAGTGGACTACCACCCGATCTACCATCCGTTTAATTGGCGCGGTTGGTCGGATTGGGGCATGGGTCCGATCGGAGACATGGGCGCGCACTTGATCGATCATTCGATGTGGGCGCTGAAGCTGGGCTATCCGACAAGCGTCGAAACGATTTCCACGCCATTCAATGGAGCGTCGTATCCGAGCGCGACGATGACGTTTTATGAATTTCCCGCGCGGGGAAACATGCCGGCGGTGAAGCTGACTTGGTACGACGGCGGACTGATGCCGCCGAAGCCCACCGAGCTTGGCGACGAGGAACTGGACAAAGGCGGCGGCGCGCTGCTGATCGGCAGCAAGGGCAAGCTGTTGCACGAAACCTACGGCCTGAACCCGCGGTTGTTGCCCAAGTCATTGCACGATTCTTTCGGCAAACCGGCGCAAAAGCTGCCGCGCATTCCGGGGCAACACCACGAACTCAACTGGGTGGACGCAGCGAAAGGAAAGACGGAAGCGTCGTGTCCGTTTGAATATGCAGCGAAGCTGACAGAAGTGATGCTGCTGGGCATGGTGGCGCTGCGGGCAGGAAAAAAGATCAACTACGACGGCGAAAACATGCGAGTAACGAATGTGGCCGCCGCGAACGACTTCCTCAAGCGCGAGTATCGAACCGGCTGGTAAGCTTCCGGCCTATTTCGGATCACGTGAGCATTTTGACGCAGAATCAGTGTTTCAGAACAAACAAATGATTTGAAAGAAATAAAATTGCCGCGATATAAATTTTTTAGGCCGCGCGTGTTGCAATTCAAAAAGATTTGTTGGAAACTATCGCGTCATATTCGACTCGGGCAAGCACTCGTCCGGTGATGACTGAGGGTGGTTTCTCCTAGGTGCCCGCTCCTTTTCCCCCGGAGACCCGCCAGAGTGCAACTTAAAACATGGCGCAGATTTTTCACCGCAGCACGAATTTCATCGCAAGGTTCAGTCTGTTTTCAGGGATATTCCTGGCCGGACTGGCTTTGACGGCCGTGCTTGGCTTGGCGAGATCGCCTTATTTTACGCGGCAATACATTTCGCGGACCCAACCGGTGCAATTCAGCCATAAGCACCATGTGGGCGACGATGGAATTGACTGCCGCTACTGTCACACCGGCGTTGAAACGTCGGCAACCGCGGGCGTTCCTCCCACCAAAACCTGCATGACCTGCCATTCTGTGCTTTTCAACGATTCGGGATATCTGGAGCCGGTTCGCGAGAGCTATCGCACAGACACATCGATTCAGTGGGTAAAAGTGCACCGGCTGGCTGACTACGTTTATTTCAATCACAGCATTCACGTGAACAAGGGAGTAGGCTGTTCGACGTGCCATGGGCGTGTGGACCAGATGCCGCTGGTGTTTCAAGCCAACACACTGCTGATGGAGTGGTGCCTGGACTGCCATCGCAGCACGGAAAAGGTTTTGCGGCCGATGGATAAGGTTTACGACATGACGTGGACGGCGCCGGCGAATCAAGCGGAATTAGGCAAGAAATATCACGCAGAGCGCAACATTCGGAGCACGACCGAGCTGACTAGCTGCTCGACGTGCCATCGTTAACGGACGGTATGAGCGATCACCAGCACAAACCTTGGGTTGATAACCATCCGCCATCGGCAGGCGAGCGGGAAGTGCGCGAATATCCGCTGAATCTGACGACGGTGCGGCAGAAGCTCGGCACGCAGCAGGGCAAAAAGTACTGGCGGACGCTGGATGAACTGGCGAGCGATCCTCACTTTGAGGATATGCTGCAGCGCGAATACCCGCGTGGCGCTGCGGAATGGGATGAATCGGTCGATCGCCGTGACTTTTTGAAATTGATGGGCGCGTCGCTGGCCTTGGCGGGCATGGCGGGATGCGGATTGCCACCGGACCAACACATTGTTCCGTATGTGAAGCAGCCTGATGGGTTGGTGCTGGGCAAGCCGCTGCATTTTGCGACGGTGATGCCATTTGGCGGCGATGCGCTTGGCTTGTTGGTGGAAAGCCACGAAGGGCGCCCGACCAAAATTGAAGGGAATCCGGATCACCCGGCCAGCCTCGGCGCAACCGACGCATTTGCGCAAGCGGCGATTCTGGATTTGTACGACCCGGACCGCGCGAAGACCACGTCCAACATCGGCAACCTGAGCACCTGGGAGTCGTTCAAGGGGACTGCGCAGGGACTGGCGACGTCACAGAAGGCCGTGAATGGGGCGGGATTCCGGATTTTGACGGGGACGATTACGTCACCGATGGTTACGGCGCAACTTGATGCGCTGCTGAAGCTTTATCCGCAAGCGAAGTGGCACCAGTGGGAGCCCGCGGTTGGCGATGGAGCTCGCGAAGGCGCGAAGCTGGCGTTTGGGCGCGTGCTGAACCCGGTTTACCGACTGGATCGCGCGGAAGTGATTGTTTCGCTGGACGCAGATTTTCTGGCAAGCGGACCGGGGCACGTCCGCTACATGAAGGATTTTTACCGGAAGCGCCATTTGACTGGTCCCGAAGGCGAGATGAACCGGCTGTATGTGGTCGAGCCGACACCTTCGGTGACCGGAGCAACGGCGGACAACCGGCTGCCGCTCAAAGCCAACGATGTGGAACTGTTCGCGCGGGCCCTCGCTGCAAAGATCGGACCGGGCGGAACGGCCGCGGCGCCAGCAGGTTCGGAGAAATTCCTGAACGCCGTTGCTTCAGATTTGCTGAAGCACAAGGGTGCAGGCCTCGTCGTGGCGGGTGCGCATCAACCAGCGGAAGTACACGCACTGGCGCACATGCTGAACGACTTGCTCGGAAACGCGGGCGCCACCGTTTACTACACCGAGCCGGTCGAAGCGAGTCCTGTAAATCAGCAAGAGTCGCTGCGCGAACTTTGCTCGGATATGGCGCATGGCAAAGTGGATTTGCTGCTGATTATCGGCTGCAATCCCGTCTATGACGCGCCGCACGACTGGGATTTTGTATCGAAGTTGAAGAAGGTCGGGACGCTGGTGCATGTGTCGTCGCATTACAACGAAACCAGCGAATACGCGCAGTGGCACATCCCGGAAACACACTTCCTGGAAACCTGGGGCGATGCGCGCGCATTTGACGGGACCTACAGCGTGATTCAGCCGTTGATTGCGCCGTTGTATCGCGCGCATTCCGCATTCGAAGTGTTGGCGGCGTTTTCCGACAAGCCCGGCGTGACGGCGTACGACACGGTACGCGACCGGATGAAGGCGATGCCGGGTGGCGCGGACCTGGAAAAGTTCTGGCGGAAATCGCTGAACGATGGATTTGTAGCGGGATCGGCCTCCGCACCGGTGAGTATCCTGGCGAAAACGACGCTGGCAAGTCTGCCGGCGCCGAAGACGACCGCGGAAACGGAATTTTTGTTCCGGCCGGATCCAACGATTTATGACGGGCGGTTTGCGAACAATGGCTGGCTGCAGGAACTGGCCAAGCCGGTGACGAAGATTACCTGGGACAACGCAGCGCTGATGAGCCCGGTCACCGCCGAAAAGTTGGGCGTCACGCACAAGATCATGTCCCGCGGTGGCGAACATGGTCAGGTACGATCTGCCGTGGTGGACATCGCGTTGTCGAACAGCAAAGTCACGGCTGCAGCGTGGGTTGTGCCCGGACAGGCGGATGGAGTCGTGGTGCTGCCGCTGGGTTATGGGCGCAAAAAGGCCGGATTCACCGGTTCGAACAAGGGATTTAATGCGTATGTGGTGCGCGCTTCGGACGCATTGTGGACGGCGAGTGGCGGGAAAGTCACTCTTACCGCCGACGATTACCCGGTGGCGTGCACGCAGTATCACCATAACGTGGAAGGCCGCAAGATTCTGAGCACGGCAACGCTGGAAGAGTTCAAGAAGAATCCGGAGTTCGTGAAAGAGCACGACGAGACGCCGCCGAGCGATTTTTCGCTGTACGAGGACTTTGAGAAACGGGGCTACTACAACGGCTACAAATGGGCGATGGCCATTGATTTGACGAAGTGCAATGGCTGCAACGCGTGCGTGGTGGCTTGCCAGAGCGAGAACAATATTCCGGTGGTCGGCAAAGATCAGGTGATGCGCGGCCGCGAGATGCACTGGATTCGCATTGACCGTTATTACGAAACGGGTTTGAAGTCGCAAGAAGACAAGCCGGAAGAGAATCCGGCGTTAGCCAACCCGAAAACATATTTCCAGCCGGTGCCCTGCCAGCAGTGCGAAAACGCGCCCTGCGAACAGGTTTGCCCGGTCGGCGCGACGGTGCACAGCCAGGAAGGCCTGAACGACATGGTCTACAACCGCTGCATCGGGACACGCTATTGCTCGAACAACTGCCCGTACAAAGTGCGGCGATTCAACTTCCTGCGCTTCCAGGATTGGGAAACGCCTTCGCTGAAGCTGATGAGGAATCCGGAAGTGACGATTCGCAGCCGAGGCGTGATGGAAAAATGCACGTACTGCGTGCAGCGCATCAACAACGGGCGCATCGAAGCGGAGAAGCACAACCGCCCTGTGCAGGACGGCGAAATTGTGACGGCTTGCGAACAAGCCTGCCCGTCGGAAGCGATCGTATTCGGCAATGCGAACGATCCGAACAGCCGCGTAAGCAAGCTGCGAGCGCAGCAGCGAAATTACAACTTGCTGGGCGAATTGAACGCGCGGCCACGCACAACCTACCTTGGCGCGGTGCGCAATCCGCATCCTGATTTGCCCGAAGCGCAAGAACATAAGGAGCCGGCATGAGCGCGGACCGCACTTCCGTGAACTCGCCTGAAATCCGCCGGCTGGCGCGGGTGCTTGAGCCGGGGCACAGCTACGCGTCGGTTACCGACAAGATTTCTTCGATCGTTTTGACTCGGCCGGTTTCCATCGGATGGCTGGCGGGATTCGCCATCGCCTTCAGCCTGTTGATGCTGCTCACAGGTTGCATCGCCTGGCTGATTACCAAGGGCGTCGGAATCTGGGGCATCAACATCCCCGTAGGCTGGGGCTTCGCAATCGTCAACTTCGTCTGGTGGATCGGTATCGGCCACGCCGGAACACTGATTTCCGCGATTTTGTTTTTGTTGAACCAGAAGTGGCGCACTTCGATCAACCGTTTCGCCGAAGCGATGACGCTGTTCGCCGTCGCTTGCGCCGGTATTTTCCCGCTCATCCACACCGGCCGTCCCTGGATGGCGTACTACATGTTCCCGTATCCCAGCACGATGGGAATCTGGCCGCAGTTCCGCAGCCCGCTCATCTGGGACGTTTTCGCGGTGTCGACTTACGGAACGGTTTCCGCACTGTTCTGGTTTGTCGGCTTGATTCCGGACTTGGCGACATTGCGCGACCGCGCAACGAACAAAGCGGCGCAAATCATTTACGGAATGCTGGCGATGGGCTGGCGCGGCTCGGCGCGTCACTGGCACCGCTACCAGTCAGCGTATTTGCTGCTTGCGGGCCTAGCGACGCCGCTGGTGCTCTCGGTGCACACCGTGGTGAGCTTCGACTTCTCGATCGCCATCGTTCCCGGATGGCATACGACGATTTTCCCGCCTTACTTCGTCGCCGGCGCGATTTATTCCGGCTTTGCAATGGTGTTGACCATCGCGATCCCGCTTCGCAAAGCATACGACCTGGAAGACTTCATCACCATGCGCCACCTGGAGAACATGGCGAAGGTAATGCTGGCGACCGGGTTGATTGTGGCCTATGGCTACTTCTTCGAGTTCTTCATGTCGCTCTACAGCGGCAACAAGTTTGACGTGTTTCTGGTACAGCAGCGCCTGCATGGGCCGTACTCGGGATACTACTTCGCGCTGATTTTGTGCAACATCCTGACGCCGCAGCTGTTGTGGATCCAGAAAGTGCGCACCAACGTGGCGGCGCTGTTCGTGATGTCGCTGGTCATCAACCTGGGCATGTGGTTGGAGCGGTTCGTGATTGTGGTTATCAGCTTAACGCGCGACTTTGTGCCTAGCGCGTGGGGCCGCTATCAAGCGACGTTCTGGGACTACGGCACGTTCGTTGGAACGATCGGGTTGTTCGTGACGCTGCTTTTCCTGTTTGTGCGAGCATTGCCGGCCATTTCGATTGCCGAAATGCGTGAACTCGTGGCGCATACGTCTGAGGAGCATAAATGAACGTTCCTCACACCAACGTGTGCTACGGACTGCTCGGGGAATTTGATACGCCGAAAGACCTGATGGCGGCTGCACGTAAAGTGCGCGAAGCGGGTTATAGCCACATCGATGCCTACGCGCCGTTTCCTGTAGAAGGGCTTTCGGATGCGCTAGGCCTGGGCCGCAAACACGACCTGGTGCCGCTGCTCACGCTGATCGGCGGTCTAGGCGGTGGGCTGACTGGCTTTTTCTTTCAGCTTTGGGTGAGCGCGTCTTCTTACCCGATGAACATCGGCGGCCGTCCGCTGAATAGTTGGCCGGCATTCATTCCCGTGACCTTTGAGCTGACGGTGCTGGGCGCTTCGACTTTCGCTGTGTTTGGCATGCTCGCGCTGAACAAATTGCCGCAGCCCCACCATCCTTTATTCAATGTGCAGCGCTTCAAGCGCGCTTCGAACGACAAGTTTTTCCTGTGTATTGAAGCGCACGATCCCAAATTCCATCTGGAAGAGACGGCGCGTTTTCTGCAGAGCGCTAACGCCCAGCATGTGACCGAGGTGCGCGATGAAGATTAGCGCATCGGTTTTGCTCGGGGCCGCGTTGTGCGCAATGGCGTTGAGCGGGTGCGAGGAAGCGATTCGCCAGGACATGGCCAATCAGCCGAAAAACCGGCCGGAGTCGCCGAGTGATTTTTTCGCGGATGGCCGGTCGGTGCGTCCGCTGATTGAAAACACGGTGGCGCGCGGCTCGATTGAGAATGACGTATACAACGTGACCAAGGATTTTGCCGGCTTTCCGCCTGCCGTGAAGGTGAATGAAAAACTGCTGAACCGCGGAGAAGACCGCTACAAGATTTTTTGCGCGCCGTGCCACGGATTGCAGGGCAATGGCGAAGGTATGATCGCAGCGCGCGGCATGAAGCATCCGCCGAGCTACCACATTGACCGCCTGCGCCAATCGCCCAATGGCTATTATTACGACGTGATGACGAACGGCTTCGGGGCGATGTACAGCTATTCGGAACGGATTACGCCAGCGGATCGCTGGGCGATTATCGCGTACGTTCGGGCGCTGCAGTTGAGCCGCAGCGCTAAAGTGGCCGACCTGCCGGCGGAGTTGCGGCAGAAGCTGGATCAGCCGGCTTCTTCAGAGGGAGCCAAGGAATGACCGCGCAGGAATACAAAGCGCCGGAGAGCGTAGGGCGCCTCGAACAGCGCGCGCTGGTCGTGGGTGTGCTCGGCGTGCTCGCGTCGATTGTTGGCGTTTTCATGAGCCCAACGTCCTTCTACCGCGCTTACCTGGTGGCGTTCTTGTTCGTTCTGGGCTGGTCCCTCGGTTCGCTAGGTCTGTTGATGCTGCAGCACCTGACCGGCGGGCATTGGGGCATTCTGATTCGCCGGCCGCTGGAAGCTGCATCCCGCGCCTTGTACTTAATTCCGTTTCTCTTTGTTCCTCTTTATTTCGGAATGAGCTCGCTTTACAGCACGCACCCTGTTGATGGAGTACAGCGGATCGGCTGGCTGAATCCGCAGGCGGCAGGGCCGGAAGCTCATCTATCCGATTTGCAGCACTGGTACCTCACCAAGAACGGATTTTTGCTGCGCGCCCTGATCTATTTTGCAATCTGGATCGGATTGATGTGGCTGTTTAACTCAATGTCGCGGCAGCAGGATGCGAATCGCGACGACCGGGCGTTGCGCGCGAGGCTCAAGTTCTGGGCCGGGCCTGGCATCATCCTTTATGTATTCAGTATGACGTTTGCGGCGATTGATTGGGCCATGTCACTTTCGCCGAATTGGGCGTCTACGATTTACGGCTTCTTGTTTGTCGCTGGCCAGGCGATTTCGGCGATGTCGTTGATGATCATCATTGTGGTCATGTGCTCACACGCCGAGCCGTTTTCGCACTTCATTCAAAAGCGGCATCTGCATGATCTTGGCAAGCTGCTCTTCGCGTTCAACATGTTGTGGGCGTATTTCGGCTTTTCACAGTTGCTCATCATCTGGGCGGGCAACCAGCCGGAAGAAATCAGCTTTTATAAGTCGCGGCTGTACGGCGGATGGGGCGTCGTCGCGGTCATGGTGCTGGTGCTGCACTTCTTCATCCCGTTTTTTGCGCTGTTGTCGCGCGACCTGAAGCGCAACAAGGCGTTGCTGCCCAAAATTGCCATGTGGCTGATTGCCATGCGCTGCCTGGATCTTTTCTGGCTTACCCAGCCGGAGTTTTCGTCGCGTGTATTTCCCAGCGTTGCGTCAGCTATCTTGCCCTTTGTCACGATTCTAGGATTGGGCGGCATCTGGCTTTGGTTTTTCGCCCGTCAGCTGAAGCAGCAGCCGTTGCTGCCACTAGGCGAACCGAAACTCGCGGAGGCCATCGCGAATCATGAGCACTAAGGAACACAACGGCCGAGGTTCGAACGGCACGCCGGTTCACTCCGACGTCACATTCGAGCCGCGCGACATCGATATTGGAACGATCGCGCGGTACCTGGTTTACCTGGCGATTACCATCGTGATTGCACTCGTGATCTGCGTGCCGATCTTGAATGTGCTCACGAAATTTGTCGCAGAGCAGGATACGCCGATGCCCGCGGTACGCGCCGCGATGACGCAGAAGCAGCGCGACGAGCAGCAGGTGCCTCCGCAGCCGCGGCTACAGGGTGTGCCCGGAAGTGAAAACGATCCGCAACAAGACCTGCGGGAAAGAATTGAACGCGACACCAAGGCCAATGAAACGTTCGCCTGGGTCGACAAAGACAAAGGAATTGCGCAAATACCGGTAGCTGATGCGATGAAGATCATCGCCGAAAAGGGTGCGGTTCCCGCGGCACCGGTGGCAGTGGCGGAGAAGAAGAAGCAATAGATGAGAAAGCTGCGCAACATTCTGACGCTTGGCATCCTGCTTGTCGCGGCGGCGCAGGGATATGCACAAGCTCTTCCCGACAACGTGGGCCAAGCGTCAACGGGCATACCGGCGGTTTTGCAGAATGTGTCGTTCCGTCCGGAATTGAATGCGCAGATGCCGCTCGATACTCCGTTCACCGACGAGAACGGAAAGAGCGTCACGCTCGGCAGCTATCTGCATCAGCAGAAGCCGGTGGTGCTTGCGTTTGTGTATTACGGATGTCCGATGTTGTGCACGCAGCTGGAACAAGGTGTGGTGGGCAGCCTACGCATGCTTTCTTTCAATCCGGGTCGCGATTACGACGTTGTGTTCGTCAGCTTCGATGACCGCGATACCGCGCAAATGGCTACTGCCAAGAAGAACACGGCGATGGACCATTTCCGCCGGCCGGAAACCGCATCGGGCTGGCACTTTTTGACCGGTTCCAAAGAAGCTATCGCTGCGGTTACGAACGCCGCCAATTTTCATTTCAACTTCGATGAAAAGACCAATCTGTTCGCACATGGCAGCGGCATTTTGTTGCTGACGCCGGATGGCCACATCTCGCGCTACTTTTACGGCGTGGAATTTCCGGGACGCGATCTTCGCCTAGGCCTGGTGGATGCCTCGCAGGGAAAAATCGGCACGCCGGTGGATAAGGTGATGCTGTTCTGCTTCGAGTATGATCCGTCGGCAGCACGCTACAGCGCAACGATCTTGGGAATTATGCGTGTGGGAGCAGTTTTGACGATTGCGGGGCTGCTGTTCATCATTTTGTTTTTGCGCCGCCGCGATCATGCACCGCGAACGAATTTGAGCCAGCAAGGAGCACACTGAACCGTGCAGTCGGAACTGCCACTGTATCCGGAGCAAGCGTCTAACTTCGCTCCCCAGGTCGACGGCCTGGTGCTGTTCATGATCGCGGTCTGCGCGTTCTTCGCCGTGGTCATCTGCGCCGCGGTGATCTATTTCTTTTTCAAATACCAGCGGAAGCACGCGGATGAAGTGGGCGTGCCGATCCACGGCGACATGCGGCTGGAAATTGCGTGGATCGTGTTGCCGTTCTTTCTGCTGATGGCCATGTTCGGATGGGGCGCGGTGATCTATGTGGATTACCGCCACACTCCGAATGACACACTCGATATAACTGTTATCGGCAAGCAGTGGATGTGGAAGCTGCAGCAGCCCGACGGCCGCCGCGAAATCAACGAACTGCACGTTCCGGTGAATCGCAACGTGCGCCTGATCATGGCCAGTGAAGACGTGATTCACGATTTTTCAGTGCCGGCGTTCCGCGTGAAGATGGACGTTGTGCCCGGTCATTACAACACCATGTGGTTCCGGCCGACCAAGCCCGGCAAGTATCACTTTTTCTGCTCGCAGTATTGCGGCACCAACCACGCCGTGATGGGCGGCTGGGTCACTGTAATGGAGCAGGACGACTACGCGAAATGGCTGTCGGGGACGACGGGTTCAGAAGACCCAATCGCCGTTGGACAAAGGCTCTATAACGACCTTGCCTGCGCTACGTGCCACCAGCCGGATGGCAAAGGGCGTGGACCTTCCTACAATGGCGTCTATGGCTCGCACGTAAAACTGGCTGATGGCTCGACAGTGTTGATGGACGACAACTACATCCGCGAATCGATTCTGCAACCGAACGCAAAGATTGTCGCTGGGTACCAGCCGGTGATGCCCAGCTTTCAGGGACAAGTGACGGAAGACCAGATCGCGGCATTAACCGCGTATATCAAGTCGCTGAAAGACCAGGCGCCTCCGGGGAAACCCGGCGCCGCCGAATCGGCAACGGGGAAGAAATAGCATGAGCAGCACTCAACAACCACCGCTCTCGCCGCAGCCGGTTGCCGAACAGCAGCTGCCGAAAGAGCACTATCTGAATGCCACGTATGGCATCCGCTCCTGGCTTCTCACCACGGACCACAAGCGCATCGCCATCCTGTATCTCATCTCGGTTACGTTCTTCTTTTTCGTGGGCGGCATTTTCGCGTCGCTAATCCGTATTCACCTGCTGACGCCGGGCGGTTACCTCGTTACGCCGGAAACGTACAACAAGCTCTTCACCATGCACGGCGTGGCGATGATTTTCTTCTTCCTGATTCCGTCTATCCCCGCCGTACTCGGAAACTTTTTGATTCCGATCATGGTTGGGGCGAAGGACCTGGCCTTCCCGAAGATCAACCTGCTGAGCTGGTACATCTATCTGGTGGGCGGCGCCTTTGTTCTGTACTCGTTTGCGACCGGCGGGCTCGACACCGGCTGGACCTTCTACACGCCGCTGAGCAGCATCTACTCGAATTCGGCGGTTACGCCGGCCGTCATCGGCATCTTCATCAACGGCTTTTCTTCGATCTTGACCGGCCTGAATTTCATCATCACCGTGCACACCATGCGTGCGCCGGGAATGACCTGGTTCCGGCTGCCGCTTTTCGTATGGGCGCATTACGCCACCAGCATAATTTTCATCCTCGGCACGCCGGTCATCGCCATCACCCTTCTGCTCGCTGGCCTCGAGCGCATGTTCCACATGGGCTTCTTCAATCCGGCCTACGGCGGCGATCCGATTCTGTTCCAGCACCTGTTCTGGTTCTATTCACACCCCGCCGTGTACATCATGATTCTTCCGGCCATGGGCGTAATCTCGGAAATTATTCCGACCTTCGCGCGCAAACCGATTTTTGGCTACGACTTCATCGCCGCATCGAGTATCGGCATCGCGGTGATCGGCTTCATCGTTTGGGCCCATCACATGTTTCTCACGGGCCAGTCGACTTACTCGGCGCTGGCGTTTTCGTTCCTGACGTTCCTCGTCGCTGTCCCTTCCGCGGTCAAAGTCTTCAACTGGACTGCCACCTTATATAAAGGTTCCATCTCGTTCGATACGCCGATGCTGTATGGTTTGGGTTTCATCGGCCTTTTCACCATCGGCGGCTTGACCGGTTTGTTCCTGGCGTGCTTGGGCCTCGACATTCACCTGCACGACACCTATTTCGTCGTCGCGCATTTCCACTACATCATGGTTGGTGGCGCGATCATGGGTTACCTCGGCGGTATCCACTTCTGGTGGCCCAAGATTACCGGCAGGCTCTATCCGGAATATCTGGCGCGCATCGCCGCCATCACTCTGTTTGTCGGGTTCAACCTGACGTTCTTCCCACAATTCATTCTCGGCTATCTCGGCATGCCGCGCCGCTATCACAACTATCCGCCCGAGTATCAGGTGCTGAACGTGATGTCCACCGCCGGCGCTTCAATCCTTGCGCTCGGCTACCTGTTGCCGATGATTTATCTGACTTGGTCCATGCGTTACGGCAAAGTGGCTGGCAAGAATCCATGGCCCTCAACCGGACTGGAATGGACAACCGATTCGCCGCCCCTGACCGAGAATTTCCGCGAGACTCCGGTAGTGGATTGGGAGCCATACGACTTTATGCATCGGCCGGAGCTTGGCCTGCTTGGCGCGACTTCCAAGAAGCCCGTCCCGGCGCACGGCGACGACTGATTTCTTGGTTTGCGGCATTGTAGCCGCGGTCTTTAGACCGAGGGTTTTTTGAGGATTCGCAGCAGCGGATTTATCTCGCTGCCCTGTTGAAGAAGAGGAGCACCGCGTGCACCGCACCGGAGAGCTGTACGGACAATTTCAGACGCTGGAGCAGCAGAAAGAATCCGCCACGCTGGGCATGTGGGTCTTTCTGATCACCGAAATTCTTTTCTTCGGTGGCTTGTTCATGGCCTACACCGTCAACCGCCACGCTTTCCCGACGGCCTTCGGCATCAGCGGCAACATGCTTTCGCTTCGACTCGGGTTTGGCAACACCATCGTCCTGATTGCCAGCAGCTTCACCATGGCTATGTCGGTGTGGTGTGCGCAGACCAGCCGCAAGAAAATGGTCCCGATTTGGCTGCTGCTGACCCTGGCGCTGGGCTCCGTCTTCCTTGGCATCAAGGTTGTCGAGTATAAACAGAAATTCGATCACCACCTGATCCCCGGCTACCATTTCGACATCACCTACTGCGCGAACAATCCTGCGAACTGTCATCTTTCAGGTAAGGATCTGGACGACGAGCGGAAAGAAATTAAGGAAGGTATCGAAGCGGAGGCGGAGGAAGCTAAGAAGCGCGGCTCCGTCACACCCGAGGAAGATGGGTTGATCGCGCTCAACGCTCACGCGCAGCTCTACTTCTCGCTCTACTTCGGCATGACCGGCTTGCACGCCCTGCACATGATCATCGGTGCGGGCCTGTTGTTATGGTTGATTTATGAAGGGTTCAAGGGCAGGTTCGACGCGAACTACAATACGCCGGTGGAAAATATCGGTTTATACTGGCACTTCGTGGATATCGTCTGGATTTTCTTGTTCCCGTTGCTGTATTTGATTAATCGCCATTTGGCCTGAGGCCCGGGAGAAGCGCGTGGCAGAACATTCCGAACACATTGTCTCCCCAAAGATTTACGGGATCGTGCTCGCCGCACTGCTTGTCGGGACGTATATTACCGTTCAAGCCGCGAAGATCGACCTCGGCCGCTGGAACATTGTCCTTGCCCTTACTATCGCCGTCACGAAAATGACGCTCGTCATTCTTTTCTTCATGCACGGCAAATACAGCGCGCGCCGCACCAAACTCATCATCGCGTCCGGCTTTTTCTGGCTGGCCATTATGCTTGTCCTTACCTTGGCTGACTACACCACGCGCCACGCCGAGCCCAGCCGTAGCCAGTTGGTCACGCCAGCTCTCAACACACCCGTTTAGCCTAAACCCAAACTCATCGCAAGCGCAGCGATGGACCTGCTTTCGCTTTTTGTCTGTAGGTCAAACACACCTCTGCCGTGTTCGGTAGTTCGGGGTGTATGGAGGGTTGGTGTCCTCGGAGGCATCCGGGTCCACCATCGGCAGAAGTGTTTTCAGGATTCGTTTTCACAAACCCTGAAAAGAAGAAGGGGAGAAGTCAGCCGGCCCAGCCCTCAATCCCCTAAAGGGATCCTCGGCTAACTCCTCCCACGTCGCCAGAAGAGTGCAACTCGCTCGCCACTCCTAAGCCCTTTGATTCCAACACGTTCCTATCAGGAACCCTTGTAAAAAAGCGGTACTCCCTGCGCGAAATTACGCGTCAGCAATTTCCTGTATGGTCCCAACTTCATAAATTGACAGCTTTTTGCGGCAAATCACTTCCCACGCTTCCCGCACCAAAACTTGCTCGTACCAAAGTCCATTTCTTGACCCGTTCTCGCCTGCGCTGCTATCGTTAAAAGTTATTCTGGCCTCAGTGTCGCTACTGTGTGCCGGGGCTCGCCTTAGGGCGGGCTGGCCTGCTTCGGCAGGCAGGCTCCTGCGGAGGGAGCCTTCGCAATATGGGCCTGACCAAACTCGTTGTCCGCGGCGCTCGCCAGCACAACCTGAAAAACATCAGCGTCGAAATCCCGCGTAACTCGCTTACGGTCATCACGGGGCTTTCCGGTTCGGGCAAATCCTCCCTGGCGTTCGACACGATTTACGCCGAAGGGCAGCGCCGCTACGTCGAATCGCTTTCCGCCTATGCGCGCCAATTCCTAGATCAGATGGAACGTCCCGAAGTGGACGTGATCGAAGGACTTTCACCTTCCATTGCCATCGAACAAAAAACCACCACGCGATCGCCGCGGTCCACCGTCGGCACCATCACCGAAATTTACGATTACCTTCGCGTCGTCTACGCGTCGGTCGGCGTTCCGCATTGCCCGAATTGCGGCAAGCCCATCAAGCGTCAATCCAGCGAAGCCATCGTGCAGGCGATTCTCGGCGGTGACCTCGCCAAGCCCGACGATCGCGTGATGATCCTCGCGCCGATCGTGCGCGGCCGTAAAGGCGCTTACCGCAAGGAACTGGAAAAGCTCGCACAAGACGGTTACGTCCGCGTGCGCGTCAATGGCGAGCTGTTTCCGCTCGACGATCCTCCTCAGCTCGACAAGCGCAAAAATCACACGATTGAAGTCGTTGTAGACCGTTTGCTCGTCAAACAGGGAATCGCTTCGCGCCTCGAACAATCCATCGCTACATCTCTAAAGCTTGCGGCGGGATTGGTCACAGTCGCGGTCGTCGGCGGCCAGGAGTTTACGTTTTCTGAAAAGCTTGCGTGCCCCGATTGCAGCATCAGCGTACCGCAACTCGAGCCGCGTTCGTTCAGCTTCAACTCGCCCTACGGTGCGTGCCCAGCATGCAACGGTCTCGGCTCGAAATACGATTTCGATCCCGCGAAAGTCATCACGGATTGGACACGCCCCCTATTCGACGGGGGCCTCGGCCCGGGTTCCGGTTCGGCAATTCTCAAGCGCACGTTGGAGCTTGCCGCCTACGCACATGGCTTCGATCTCGATACGCCCTTCGAAAGACTTCCTGTCAAAACGCAAAACCTGATTCTTTACGGCTACCCGCCTATCGGCGCGCCCGGCAACAAATCCAACGGTGATGCCCCGCAAGCGAAAAACAAAGCTGACAAAGGCTTCCGCTTTCAAGGCATCCTCAAATTTCTCGAGCGCAATTTCGAGGAGTCCGGCTCCGATTCCTATCGCGAATGGATGACGCAGTACATGTCGGCGACGCTTTGCAACGTTTGCCACGGCAAGCGCCTGCGTCCTGAATCGCTCGCAGTAAAACTCGCGGGTTGGTCCATTTCAGATTTCACGGAGCTTTCGCTCTCCTCCGCACGACCTGCCGTCGACAAAATTGTTTCGGAGCTCACGCCGCGCCAGAAAGAAATCGCTGCGCGCCCACTGGAAGAAGTCGCCGAACGCATCGATTTCCTTCTCGCCGTTGGCCTCGGGTATCTCAGCCTGGCGCGTTCCGCAGCGACTCTCTCCGGCGGCGAAGCCCAGCGCATTCGGCTCGCCACACAAATCGGCTCGCGTCTGCGCGGCGTCCTTTATGTCTTAGATGAACCTTCTATTGGCTTGCACGCGCGGGACAACGAACGCCTGCTCGGCTCGCTCGAACAACTTCGTAATCTAGGCAATACCGTGCTCGTTGTCGAACACGACGAAGACACCATCCGCCGCGCCGACTTCGTAGTGGACCTCGGCCCCGGCGCAGGCAATGCCGGCGGTTATCTCGTCGCGCAAGGCAAGCCTGCGCAGATCGCAGCGGCTCCGGAATCGCTCACGGGACAATATCTTTCCGGCACCGCAAAAATTGACGTCCCGCCTACTCGACGCAGCCCCAACGGCAAGACCATTCAGATCGTGGGCGCCTCCGCGAACAACCTGAAAGATGTGGATATTTCCATCCCGCTCGGTTTGCTTACGGTGGTTACCGGGGTGTCCGGATCTGGCAAATCCACGCTGGTCAACGACATTCTCTATCGCGCGCTCGCACAAAAACTCTACCGTTCACAGGAAGCCCCCGGCACATACAAGCAGCTCCTGGGCGCCGAGCACATTGACAAAATAATTGAAATCGACCAGGCGCCCATCGGCCGCACTCCGCGTTCGAATCCTGCAACCTACTCCGGCGTTTTCGCTCCCATCCGCGAACTCTTCGCCATGCTCCCTGAATCGCGAGAACGCGGCTACAAACCCGGGCGCTTCAGTTTCAACGTCAAAGGCGGCCGCTGCGAAGCGTGTCAGGGCGACGGCCTGCGCCGCATCGAAATGAATTTTCTCCCGGACGTCTACGTCACGTGCGAAGTCTGCCGAGGCCGCCGCTACAATTCCGAAACGCTAGCCGTCCGATTCAAGGGCCACTCCATTAGCGATATTCTCAATCTGCAGGCTACCGACGCGCTAAAACTGCTCGAAAACATTCCGCAGATTCAACAGAAGCTCGCAACCATCGTCGAAGTCGGCCTCGGCTATGTCCAACTCGGCCAGTCCGCCACGACACTCTCCGGCGGCGAAGCGCAGCGCATCAAGCTCGCGCGCGAACTTTCCAAGCGTCAGACAGGTCGCACGCTCTACATTCTGGACGAACCCACCACAGGCCTGCACTTCGACGACGTGCGCAAACTTCTCGACGTCCTGCAGCGTCTGGTCTCGCTCGGCAACTCCGTCCTCATCATCGAGCACCATCTCGACGTCATCAAACAAGCCGACTGGATTATCGACCTCGGCCCCGAAGGCGGCGAAGGCGGCGGCCGCATCGTCGCGCAAGGCCCGCCCGAACTCGTCGCCCGCAACAAAAAATCCTACACTGGCCTGGCCCTAGCGCGCGTCCTGCAAATGGCCAACGGAGGCGTAGGCAATTCCAACGGCTCGCGCAAGTAGCACCGCCAGGCGTCATTCGCCGAAACAGTCGAACTCATCTGCACCATTTACTTTGCTCGGCGGTGTAGAATGGCGCCCAAGATCCAGCCATGGCGGCCATCTTCTACCTCGTCGTCAAATTTCTCGCCTATAGCGGTTGGATGTTCTTCGGTCTCCGCAGACTCCGCAATGAACAGTCGCCCTTGCTCCGCTCGCTCTTGCTCGGCTTCTTCCGCCTCTGTCTCGGATTCTTCTTTGGAATCATCATCTATTTCGTGAGCAGCGCATTGATGTCACAGCTCGGCTCCGGTTCGGGATCCAACGTCCTAACGTACCTCGCCGTCTACGTGCCGGTCCGCTGGTTCGAATGGAGCATCCTAGCGGCCATTCTGATCCCGTCATCGTTCGCACAATTCCTGCTTGGCGCTGCCAAACCCGACCGCCTCTGGCGCCTCGGCGGCATCGTCATCTCTTGCCTCGCCGATATCCCGCTCATCATTTCTTTAGGCGGCGTCATCCCCACCGGTCGCTTCCTTTGTTGAACATACTCGCACGCCGTTCCTTGCCTATTCCGGGTTCGCCGTTTAGAGTGAAACCTTCGCGATGGCCATCAGCAACTACACCGTTCAGCCCCTAACCCTCGGAGAAATCGCCACCTATCCGCTCGCTTCGCGCAAAAGCAAAGTTTCCATCGCCGACTTCGCCAAGCCGCCCGTCCCCAACGCCTCGCTCACAAAATTCCTCGATTCGCTCCCCAGCATCCTGGTCGCTCAAGATCTTCGCGCTCTCCTCGCAGCCGTCCACGCCGCCAAACGCGCACGCAAAGCCATCCTCTGGGGACTCGGCGGCCACGTCATCAAGACCGGTCTCGGCCCGATCCTCGTCGACCTGATGCGCCGCGGCTTCATCTCCGGCATCGCGCTCAATGGCGCCGCCCTCATCCACGATTTCGAAATCGCGCTCTGCGGCAACACTTCCGAAGACGTCGAAGCCGGCCTCGGCGAGGGCAAATTCGGCATGGCCACCGAAACCGGCCTTTTCCTCAACCAAATCGCCAGCACCGCAGCGTTCTCCGGCATCGGCTACGGCGAGGCCGCCGGGAAATTTCTCGCCTCGCGCCGGCTCGATTCAAGTAACGCCCAAGCCAGCGTTCTCTACAACGCCTACAAACTCAAAATCCCCGTCACCACCCACTTGGCCATCGGGACCGACATCCCCCACATGCACCCCGCGGCCGACGGCGCCGCTCTCGGCGCCGCCACCCATCACGACTTCCGCCTCTTCTGCGCGCTCGTGAAAGCAATGCACCCCGGCGGCGTATATCTCAATTGGGGCTCCGCCGTGCTTCTTCCCGAAATTTTCCTGAAAGCCGTCTCCGTCGTACGCAATCTTGGCGTGCCTTTGCAGCCAATCACTACAGCAAACTTCGACTTTATCCAGCACTACCGCCCATTGCAGAATGTAGTGAAGCGTCCTACCGCCCCTGCATCCGGGCGGACCTCCGCCTCAAAGGGGTATGCCATCACAGGTCACCACGAACTTTTGCTTCCCCTCGTAGCGGCCGCTCTCGTCTCCTCTTGGCCGCGCACCGCATCCAAAAAGAAAGCGGCGCCCCGGCAAAAATGAATCCTTTCGACGAGAATCCCTCGCAGCCACCAAGCGACCAGCCGCCGTTAGATCAACCACGCGAACAATCGCTCGACGATCTGTCCTCGCGCATCGTCGTGCACCCCGCTGAGCCGGCCCTTCCTGGCGACCCGCTCGCCGCCGGATTTCCTCCGCCCGCGCCGGCCCCCACGCCCGCCGACTCGTTTCTCCCGCCCGACCTCCGCATCCCCTGGTCGTGGCTCCATCTTCTCGGCTTCGCTGCATTCGCCTTTGGCAGCATCCTCGTCATTCAAGTCGGGCTCTTCCTTTATTTCTCCGCAACGCAACACCTCACGCCCAAGCAAGTCGAACAAGCCTTCCGCGATCGCCCCGACCTTGCCGTCGGCTCCAACGTGCTCTGGTTTTTTCTGATTTTTCTGTTTCTCTATGTCACGTTGGCCGCGTACTATCACCGCCCGTTCTGGCCCACGCTCGGCTGGAAAAAGCTCGGCACCACCAATCCCGATGCGCCTTCCTCTCCCTGGGCTTACATCGCGGGAGGAGCGGGCCTCGCCATCTGCGTCGCCCTCATCAGCTCCAAAATCAAAACGCCGGACCATCTCCCCATTCAGGATCTCTTCAAGAACCGCACCGGCGCTCTGCTCCTGATGGGCATGGCGGTACTCATCGCTCCGCTCGTCGAAGAAACCGTTTTCCGCGGCTATCTCTACCCGCTCTTTGCTTCCACCGGCGCGCGCATCGCCAGGCTTTCTGGCGCCGATCCCGTCGCCGCCGTACAGACCGGCACGCGCATCGGCATTGTCGTCACTGGCATCCTCTTCGGCTTCCTTCACGGAGCGCAACTCGGCTGGACCTGGGCTCTCGTCGCCATCCTCTCCACCGTCGGCATCGTCTTCACATGGGCACGCGCCCGCGTCGGCTCCGTCTACGCCAGCTACTTCCTCCACCTCGGCTACAACTCCTTCATCGCCTTCTCCGCCATCTTCGCCACCCGCGGTTTCACCCAAATGCCCCCGCACCCCTGATTTTTGTCGTAACGCCGCCTTGCCCTGAGTCCCGAAGGCCTTCCGGCTGGCTCTGATTCGCCTGTATTTTCAATCGCTTCCGCACTGTTGAAACTAGGGGATTTCACCAACTCTCGTATTTTCAATCGGTTCCGAACTCTTCCTAAAAAAACGGGGTGGCCCTTCTTCACAATTCGGCTTCGCGAACGCGACCGCAACTGTCGTCGTCCCACGCCGCGTCCAACAAGTCGTCCAAGTCAACCTTCAGCAACCCACGTCTTTTCTATGCTTTGCTGCAACGACCGGCTACCTCCGGCCACTCTGGCCATATCCCTCCCCCAATTTTAGGCTGCCAATGAACTCAACGGCTCATACCCACTGCAAGGCGGCATCGCCTGACGAAGCTTACTTCGTGGCCAACCGGTTGGCGTTTCGGTGCGCGATCGCTTCAATTGTGATCATCGGGTTGACGCCCGAGGCGCTAGGAAACGATGAGCCATCCATCACATATAAATTCTTCACTTCCCACGTTTCCCCTTGTGGATTTGTCGCCGAGGAGTTCGGCGAATCGCCCATACGAGCCGTACCCATGATGTGAAAGGAGAACAATGCCAGCTGCGCGTTTCCCCAGCCTGCTTCATCCATATCGCGCACGAAGGTTTCGATCGATCCGCTTTTGCCCGGCTCATACGAACACAATTTCGCGTGCGGTGAATAAATGCGCCGCGCCCCCGCAGCCTCCAGAATCTGCGCCGCGCCGCGAAATCCGATTTGCATATGCCGCCGGTCATAATCCGAAAGCGAGTAGCTCGTCACGGGATGGCCCTCGCGATCGGTCCTCACCCGGCCTTCCCCGTGATCGCGCACGAGCACACCGATCGCCGTCGTCCTGCGCAGTTCTTCCATTCGCGCGCGATAGTCCCGCGGCTCTCGCCACGGCATTATCGCCATCGCAATCACCGGCTGTAGCGCAGTGGTTTCGTATTTCACGCCATAGTTCGCAGTAATGAACCGATGCTGGTCGGAATAGATCGCCTGCAGCGTTCCTTCCCACGGCCGAATCTCCTCGTCAAAAATGCCGCACACGTTCGAAACCGGATGCAAGTGCAAATGCCGACCGATATGCCGGTTGTCCAATCCCGATCGCAGCAGCAGTGCCGGCGTATGAATTGCCCCGCACGCCACGACGACGTCTTTGCATTTCACAACTACGCGGTGTCCCTTCCTGGTGCGTGCATCGACTCCGATCGCTATGCCGCGCTCCACACGCACGCGCTCCGCCTTCGTCTCGACTAGGAATTTCGCTCCGTGATCTTGCGCATCCGCGAGCCAGGTCTTCGTTGTGGATTGTTTTGCACCGATCGGGCAGCCGTATCCGCAATAGCCGCAAATCCGGTCCTGTTCGCAGCCGATCACGTTGCGGGGCATGGTGTCGACATGCCAGCCAAGTCGCGTCAGCCCGCGAGCCATAACCTGTTCGCGTGGCGAGATGCGATTGTAGTCGCGATTGACGCACAGGCGCTCGCACACGGCATCGAGGCTCCGTGTGTATTCCGCATCGCGAATCCACGCCGCTCCTGCGTCCGCCCATTCTTCGCGAATATCATCCGGCGTTCGAAACGACGTGGTGTAATTCACCACCGTCCCGCCGCCCAGGCATTCGCCGGCCAGAATGCCCACACTGTGATCGCGCGTCGACGCAAACCCGCATTCCGAGTACAGCCTTTGGAATCCTTTCAACTCCGCGCCGTCAAAGTCTGCGTCGTCAAAATATCCGCCGGACTCGAGAACAATCACCTCTTTGCCAGCGGCCGCGAGCACCGCCGCGGCAACGCCACCGCCAGCCCCCGATCCAATGACGCACACGTCGCACTTTAAGATCGTCTCTTGGTCAGGTGTAGTTGTGCTCAGTTTCCGCGGCGCGTCAGGCCGCTGCACGCCAATCGGCCCCGGGTATCCGAGCTTTTCCCATACCGCGTTCGGTTCATTGGCTGTTCCGGGCAACATGACATACAAAAATCCGATCGCCTTTCGCAAGGCCTGAAATGCCGCCCGCCGCAGCGCAATCCCGCTGTCCGCCCAGCGCAACAGTACCTTGGTTTTTTCGTATTGGCCCAGCTCCGAAAATCGACGCGAGCTTCCCAGCTCCAGCAGCGCGTATAGAGACGAGTCCCAAAAATCCAGCAGATTCAGAAACTCCCAGCGGTCGATTTCGCGAGGATTGAAATCCAGAGCCACTGCCAATGCATCCGGAACCCCTCGCTCCACGGCAGATGGCCAGCCAAAGGCCGCAGGCAAAAACGCGTCGCAAATTGCGCACAGCGCTCGGTATTGTCGCGCCGTCAATTCCATGCAAACTCCACGCGCGCCGAGTCTAACAGCTTCACGGCTTTCTTGGCCTCAGGAGGTTTCTTTCAGAACAAACCATTGCACAAAGTCCTCGGAAAATTCTTGGGGCGGCTTCGCGCGGCAAAACGCATTTGATGTAAACTCCTTGCGGTTTTGCGGGACTTTGCCGCAGGTTTACCCGGGGGCTCCACATGAAGCGCAATTTCTTTGTCGTAGCATTTACTCTGATTGCATTCTCGGCTGTTGCGCAAGATACAAAAACGCAAACTGCACGACCGGCGCCTCCGCCTCCCATCGTTTCGCCTGAAGTGCATTCTGACAATCGCGTCGCCTTCCGCCTTCGCGCGCCGAACGCTAAGGAAGTCACCGTCTCCATCGAGGGCTCCTCACAGCCGCTGCCCATGCAGAAAGACGATCAGGGCGTCTGGAGCGTTACCTCCGAACCGCTCGCCCCGGATTTTTATGGCTACTCATTTCAAGTCGATGGCGTCGGGATGTTGGATCCATCCAACTTCCGCATCAAGCCCAATTTCCTCTATCGCGGCAACGAAGTTCACGTCGCCGGCCCCGCATCTCTCACTTGGGAAATTAGCGACGTTCCGCACGGAGAACTGCACCATCACTTCTACAAATCCGGCGTCGTCGGCGATCATCGCGACTATTACGTCTACACCCCGCCCGGCTACGATCCTCGGGGCAAACAAACATATCCCGTTTTGTACTTGCTCCACGGCTACAGCGACGACGCCAGCGGCTGGTCCGCCGTGGGCCGCGCGAACGTTATCCTCGACAATCTGATCGCCACTGGCAAAGTGAAACCGATGATCACCGTCATGCCTCTCGGCTACGGCGAACCGAAAATCCTCGAACCCAACTCCGGCGCATTTCGTGAACGCTCTCTCACCGACCGAAACTTCGACAAGTTCCGCGAAGCATTGCTAACGGAGGTCATCCCTCGCGTCGAATCCGAATATCGCGTCAACAAGGACCGCGCGGCCCGAGCCATCGCCGGCCTCTCCATGGGCGGCTCCGAATCGCTGCTGACAGGCTTGAACACGCTCGACAAATTCGCTTACATCGGTGCCTTTAGTTCTGGCGGGTTCACGCCAGAGTTCGACAAAGAATTTCCGAATCTGGATGCGAACTCCAATTCGCAAATTAAGTTGTTGTGGATTGCCTGCGGCACCGAAGATCGGCTGATTGAAATTAACCGGAACTTCCGCAAATGGCTGTCGTCCAAAAACATCACGCATGCCGATATCGAAACGCCGGGCATGCACACGTGGATGGTTTGGCGGCGCAATCTGACCGATTTCGCTCAGCTTCTGTTCCGCTAACTTGATATCCGGCCGGGCTCCGTCCGTCGGCGCTCTTGCCCAATCCGCTGTTGAACCATTACTATCCCAAACGCCCGTCCTCCACGAGGAGTCTCGATGAAACGCTTTTTCCAACTCACTTTCGCACTCGCCGCTATTTTCTTTGCTGCACAAGCTGCCACCGCGCAAGAATGGTCGCAACCCTGGGCCCGTGAACGCATCGCGAAATCCCCGCGTCATTCCGAATGGGTCAGCATCAAGCACGACGGCCGCAGCGTCGAGACGCTGGTCGTCTATCCCGAAACCAAAGATAAGCGTCCCGTCGTCCTCGTCATCCACGAAATTTTTGGCTTAAGCGATTGGGCGCAAGAGCTGGCCGATGAAGTCGCAGCGGCAGGCTACATCGCCGTCGCTCCCGATCTTCTCTCCGGCATGGGGCCAAACGGCGGCCGCACAAAGGATTTTGCCTCGGGTGGCGTGATGGAAGCAGTCAGCAAACTGCCGCCCGATCAAGTCACCGCCGACCTCAACGCCGCCGCTGACTACGGTCTCAAGCTCCCCGCTGCGAGCAAGAAACTCTTCGTCGCGGGCTTCTGCTGGGGTGGGGGACAAACGTTCCGCTTTGCGACCAACCGCGGCGATATCGCGGGCGCATTCGTTTTCTACGGCCCGCCTCCGGCCAAAGACGTCATGGCTCGCATCAAAGCGCCTGTTTACGGCTTCTATGGTGGTAATGACGCTCGCATCAACGCCACCATTCCCGAGACCACCGAAGCGATGAAAGCCGCCGGAAAGAGCTACGACCCCGTCACCTATGAAGGCGCGGGCCACGGCTTCATGCGTGCGGGCGAAAGTCCCGATGACACCAACCCCGCCAACAAGACGGCGCGCGAGCAGGCTTGGGCCCGCTGGAAATCGCTACTGTCCAAGTGACGCAACTCGCCGGCGGGCTTATGATGCAAGCCTGAATCGCCCTTCGCGATCGAGTGGTCAAGCCATCGCGGACTGAACGGACACATTTTGTTCCTTTGGATTGAAGGCTCTCTTGCGCTGTTGTGTTTGCTGTTCGCGTTCTTCGTTTCGAACAAGACCTGGCCTTGGGCCGCGCGAATCGAGTCCGCATTCCGCCGCTTCGCCGAAAGACGCGTACTTTCCGTTGTTCTGGTCGGCGTCCTCGCCGTCGCGGCGCGAGTCGCGATTCTCCCGCTCAAGCCCGTTCCGCAGCCCGGCATCAACGATGAGTTCAGCTTCCTGCTTGCGGCCGACACCTTCGCGCACGGCCGCCTTACGAATCCTCCTCATCCTATGTGGGTCCACTTCGAAAATCTGCATGTGTTGCAGCAACCCACCTACGCGTCGATGTATCCGCCCGCGCAAGGAGTTTTTCTGGCGATCGGTCAGCGGTTCTTCGGTCATCCGTTCGCCGGAGTATGTCTGGTCGTCGCGCTCTTCTGTGCCGCCACTTGCTGGATGCTGCAGGGCTGGACTTCGCCGAGTCTTGCACTTCTCGGCGGACTGCTCGCCATCATCCGCTTCGGCATGTTCAGTTACTGGGCCAACAGCTACTGGGGAGGCGCCAGCGCCGCGCTCGGCGGAGCTTTAGTCCTTGGTGCGCTGCCTCGTATCCGATCATCTAGATCAACAGCCGCTGCCGTCACGATGGCCATTGGCATGGCGATCCTCGCCAACAGCCGCCCCTACGAAGGAATGTTCATCTGCATCCCGGTTGCGATCTGTCTGGCGGTTTGGTTTTTCCGCCAAAAAGGGCAAATTCTGCGACCGGCACTCTCGCGCGTTGCCCTCCCTTTGCTTGCCGTTTTGTTGACCGCTTCATTGGCAACGGGCTACTACTTTTGGCGTGTGACGGGAAACCCTCTCCTGATGCCGCAAGTACTTGAGCGTAACACCTCCGCCGTGACACCATACTTTCTCTGGCAGTCTCCGCGGCCAGAGCCCGCTTACAACCATCCCTTCCTCCACGATTTCTATACCGGCACCGAGCTTTCCTTTTACGAAAGCAACCGAACTTTGACATCCATCGTCGCTTTCATCATCGTCAAAGTTTTCGAGGTCTGGCTCTTCTATCTGGGGCCGATCCTTACCCTTCCCTTGGTCATCGCCACCTTCGCGGCTCCTCGCAAGCTTTCTTTGGCACACATCGACGCCGACACGCGCTTCTTGCTGATCGTTGTTGCTTGCATGCTGCTGGGCTTGGCGGTCGAGGTTTTCTTTTTTCCGCACTACGCCGCGCCGGTAGCTCCCGCTCTCTTCGCCCTGGTCATGCGAGCGCTCGGAAATTTGCGTTCTCTGCACTGGCGAGGCAAGCCTGTTGGCCTGTTTCTCTCGCGTACTGTTCCTGCTGTCTGTCTTGTTATGCTGGCACTGCGCTGCGCTTCGGGGCCACTCCAGCTCACCGTCGTATCGGACTGGCCGCCGACTTGGTACAACGCTCTGCCTATTCGCTCCAATCGCCCCAAAATCCTCACCGAACTGAATCGACTGCCCGGCAAGCACCTTGTGCTCGTCCGCGACGCCAAGGCATCCCGCACGCGCCTTCAGTGGGTCTACAACGAAGCCGACATCGACGCCTCTCACGTCGTCTGGGCCTGGGACATGGGACCCGCCCGCAACCGCGAACTCCTCGACTATTTCCAAGACCGCCAAGTCTGGTCACTCGATCCCGACCGCGATGGAGCAGAACTCTTCCACCCGACCAGACAATAGGCATTCAGCTCGATTGCGGTACAGACATGGCTGCAAGGCTCGACCCAATCGGCAGCCAAACCGAAGCCGCTGCCGCCAAAACGTATCCAGCGCCTAATGTGTTTTCCCCATTTGTTAGATAGCGAAGCGCTGCGACCGCCGCCCACACGACAAAATAAAGTCCCATCACGTTGCCCAGACGAAACGCGATGACCCATTCTCTATATTGTGGACCGCTCTGGAAAAAATTCCAGACACACGATGCAACGACGACTACCGCGCTTAGCCAAAATAGATTTTCCCCAGTTCCGAAAATAATCGATAGCGGCATGATGGAGCTACTGAAAATTGCAGCTAAGAACACAGCCGCCATGAAGAGGGGCACCAGCTGTCTTGCAATCCGCGACTTTCTCGCGCTTCGCAGCACCAGTTCGCCAACACTCGCAAATAGGATGACCTGCAAAATTGCGTCGGCTATGTAATAAACGTAGGCGTATGTCCAGCTGTCCCACCCGCTGTTCCACAAGAAGACATACTCAACAACGCTGGCTAGGACACGGCAAGCGAAATAGACGGTAAGCCACCTGAACTCGCGCGCAACGCCCCACAAGACGAAAATATAAGCCACGAACAGATCCGCCACCGCGATCAGGGCCCAAAAGGCGATATCCGCTGTCGAGGGCATATTGTGTTCATGCTACGCCGTCCGAGCGGAATCGATACATATCTTCGTGGAGCTGATTTCGTTTTGTAACTCTGTAGCGATGGGATCGCAGGTCCCTAGCTTGGGATGTCGACAAACTGCTTGCGCAGGTAGCCTAGTCTCTGGCCTTAGCCGACTTCTTATCCGAACGGCTGCCTACTTCACGGAACCTCTGTTCCAGTCCAGCCTTGGTAAAAAAGTTCGCAGGCAAGTTCGGATTGTACCGGCAGGAATCGTAGAAAACCTGTGAGACTCTGCGGTCGTTGTGCGTCCGCCAGATCTGCAGCGCTGTCTGGACTCCGTCGAACGGATGATAGTTTGCGTAGAAGGTCACATCCTCGTCGGGCAATTCGTTTGCTTGTGCCGGTGTGGTCACCTTGAAGCGAACCATCAGATGCGAGCCCCGGTCGACGGCGACGCGGTATACGCGCTGCCGCGAGTCGGTCAGCTCAATCCAATCCACCGGTTTCAGGTCGATGATGTCCAAACCCGCCCAGCGAAACGCCATCCCTTCTTCCTTCAATCGGTAGCGGAAAATGTAGTGCGGGTTGTTGGGCAGCTGTGCGCGAAAATTGTCGACCTTCTCAGAAGCTTCTTCACTCACGCCCTCATGATCCAGCGTCCAGCCGTCATATCCGGCAAAGAGGTCAATCACGTTCCCCTTCTTGCCCATTTCGGTCCGATTCTTGTCTGGATATTGCCAATAAACCTTCAGCGGAACGGGTGGCGCATATTCGTTGCCCCGGGGTATCGGAGACATGCGTCCTATGCATTCCGATTCCTTCGCGTTCAAATAGGCGGCGCCGCCGAACGCCTCGATCATTTCGCCGACGACCTGTTTGGCCTTGGCCGCGTTCGCCTCCGGCATCATTGAGTCCGGATTTTGCGCCGACGTTCGCGAACCGGCCAGCAGAAGCGCGAGTAGCAGCACGCACACGAACCGCGCCGCAGCTTCCAACGCGTTCTTTGACAAGCTTATCCGCAAAGCACCGAACCTCCGTTTACATTGATGATTTCGCCGGTCATGAAGTTGGCCAGGTCCGACGCCAAAAACAGAATGGGCCCGGCAATCTCTTCCGCTGTCCCTGGCCGCCCCAGGGGAATGACGCTTGCCGCCATCTTCTGCCCCGCCTTGGTATCCAGCACCGGATTCGACATATCCGTAGCCACCCACCCCGGCGCGACGCAGTTCACGAGGATCCCATGCCGCGCCAACTCCGTCGAAAGGCCCTTGGTAAAGCTGATGATTCCGCCCTTGGTAGCACCGTAATGCGTGTGAAACGACTCGCCACGCTGTCCAGCGGTCGAGCTGATCGGAATGATCTTTCCGGACTTCTGCTTGATCATCTGGGCCGCTGTGAAGTGAATCACCGAATAGACGCTGGTCAGGTTAATCCGCACCATGTCGTCCCACTGCTTTTCCGTCATCTTTTCAATGGGAAGATCATCCACGTTCCAAATTCCTGCATTCGCAACCAGAATGTCGATTCGCCCCAGACGCGCAATCGTTTGCTCGACCAACTTCTTGTTGTCGGCGTGTTTGCTGACATCCGCCTTAAACGCTTCCACTCGTGTCCCGTGTTTGCGCGCTTCCGCTTCGATCTGCGCCGCGGCGTCCTTCGCCTTGTTGTAGTTGAACACCACGTCCGCGCCGGCCTGCGCAAAAAGTTTCACCGCCGCCGCACCGATTCCGCGCGAGCCTCCGGTGATCAAAGCAGCCTTGCCTGCCAAAGAAATCATGATTCCCCCAAGTGAATTTAAGAAACCTTTGCTTGTGCCGGACTACTACAATTCATGGCCTGGATTCGTCATTCCGGACGAAGTCCGCGGAGTGAGAAATCTCTCGGTCTTGCGCCCGTCCGATCAACGCCGTGCCGGAGCTTCCAATTTCAGCTTTCGCGCAACGCTGACAAATTCCGTAAACAATTTCTGCGCAAAGGCATCGTCGGGCATGCGCTCGGGATGCCATTGCACTCCGACCACCCAGTCGTCCGGCGACTGCAGTTCCACGCCTTCAACGATTCCGTCGGTCCCGCGCGCCGTTACGCGAAGATTCTTGCCGGGTTGATCGATCGACTGGTGGTGGCTGCTGTTGATCCGCACATGCCCAGAGCCAGCCATACTTTCCAGACGGCTGTTTGCGACGAGTGTCGCGTCGTGCTCCAGATCGCCCTTTGTGGCATTCGCCGCCAGGTCCGTCTTGCCGTGCGTCTCGGTTCCCGGCTTCTCCGACGGAATATCCTGCACCAGCGTGCCACCCTGATGCACGTTCAGGATCTGGCAGCCGTAGCAAATCGCCAGCACGGGTTTGTGCGCTGCCAACGCGTGGTCCAACAGACTGCTATCCGTTCGATCGCGGTCGGAATCCAGATTCACTGTCTTCGCATGTCGAGCCTCGCCATAGCGCGCCGGGTCCACGTCCGCCGGACTTCCCGGCAAGACGAAACCGTCCAACTCCGCCGCCTGCCTCTTTAGTCCCGCGTCGTCCAAAACCAGCGAAACGTGTACCGGTTCACCACCCACTCGCCGTACCGCCTCGAAGTAATAGTTCAGTTTTTCAACGTTTTGCTGGCGCTCTTCTTCGCGAGTGCGCCAGGGGATCCCGACGCGCGGCTTTTGCTGGATTTCGGAGGACATTGGAGACGCAAAATCGTAGCATTGGCCCCGCGAACGCGGCAACCTTCCCCGCAATGGAAGTAAGTGCCGTGTTTACAACTACTTGGAAACGCCAGAAGCCCGGGACGGCAGGCAAAACTCTTCGCGCTGAAAAAATCCCGGAAGCTGTTTGAGGCGTGCAGAAAGCTGCTCGGCGGAGTCCGCCCGAACCGTCACATGGCCGACCTTGCGGCCGGGACGGAGCGACTTGCCATACAAATGAAGGTGCGCGTCGGGTACTCGAAGCAGCTGGCCAGGTTCGGGCACTTCACCGATAAGATTCAGCATCAAGGAATACCCGAGAGTCCGGGTGTCGCCAAGCGGGAGGCCCGCCACTGCCCGCAAATGGTTCTCAAACTGGCTAGTCACGGCACCCTCGATGGTCCAGTGTCCGGAGTTGTGAACTCGCGGCGCAATTTCGTTGGCAAGCAGGCGGCCTCCGCACTCGAATAGCTCCACGGCTAGTACTCCAACGTAGTTGAGTGCTTCCAGTATCCGAAGCGCGGCATCTTCCGCCTCTTTCTGCAACGCCGGTGAAAGATTTGGAGCCGGCGCCAACGACAAACGGAGGATTCCGCCGCGGTGATGGTTTTCCACCAGCGAATAGAACTTCGTTTCTCCGGAACGGCCGCGCACCGCAAGAATAGAAAGTTCACGAGTGAAGTCGACAAAGTTTTCCATGATGAGCGGCGCGGATGGAAAGTCTTTCTTCAATTCCGCAACGTCCACTGGCGAGCGCAACACCCATTGGCCCTTGCCGTCATAGCCAAGACGGCGCGTCTTCAAAATACAAGGCAATCGCAGTTTTTGAATCGCCTCGTCCAACTCCGCTGCCGAGCTGATCGCAATGAATTCCGTAGTAGGGATACCGAGCTTTTGAAACAGTGTTTTCTCATTGAGCCGGTCCTGTGCCGCTTCGAGCGCCTGCGGCGGCGGGAACACAGGGACATGTTTGGCTAAATGGCGGGCTGCTTCGACGGGCACATTCTCAAATTCGTAGGTCACGAGTGCCAAGCCGTGCGCAAACTTGTCGAGCGCCTCAAAATCCGTGTATTCAGCGGTGACGCGCGGCGCGATACGCCCTACTGGAGCCTGCGGCGAAGGATCCAAAAACCGAAAGTGAAAATCCAGCGGGTACCCGGCCAGCGCAAGCATGTAGCCCAACTGCCCGCCGCCGAGAATCCCGATCGTCACTTGCGCGTTCCTTTTTTGCGCATAGTGTTCGAATTCGCCGCGAACTTGGCGGGATCAGGAGTCGCGAGCACCTTCTTCGTCTGGTGCGAACGAAATTTCCGCAGCGCCTCGCGAATCGCAGGATATTTGTTGCCGAGCGCCGCGGCAGCGAGCAGCGCCGCGTTGATGGCTCCCGCTTTGCCAATCGCCAGCGTTCCAACCGGAATTCCTCCCGGCATCTGCGCGATGGAAAGCAAAGAATCCAGCCCCTTGAGCGCCTTGGACTCGACCGGAACTCCAAACACCGGCAGCACCGTCTTGGATGCGGCCATCCCCGGAAGATGAGCCGCCCCGCCCGCGCCCGCGATAATCACTTCGATTCCGCGCCGCTCGGCCTCTGCGGCGTAGGTAAAAAGCAGATCCGGCGTGCGATGTGCGGAGACTACGCGCGTTTCGAAGGGCACGCCGAGTTCTCCCAGCGTCTTCGCCGCATGCTCCATGGTCTCCCAATCGGATGTGGAACCCATGATGATGCCGACCAGCGGTTTGCGTTGCGCTTTCGCGGATTTGGCCGCCATAAGGCTGTCCAGTTTATCGCGGCCGCTGCCAATTGAAAAACGCTGTGGCCGGTCCCGGGCGGCCACTTAGCCCAAGTTAATCCCTCAGCGGCCCATGGCTTGTTCGCCCCGCAAGACCAGGCAAGTAGAATTGGACTTCGCAACGAGTTTGCCGTTTTCGTCGGTCACTTCGCATTCGACATACCCGATCGTACGGCCGCGCTGCACGACACGTCCTTCCGCTCGCAGCTTCGCCTCGCGTACCGGCCGCAAATAGTTAATCTTCAGTTCAACCGTGGTAAAGGACTCGCCGGCTGCAAGTGTGCTCGCAAACGCCACGCCCATCGCAGTGTCCGCAATATCGCAGAGAATTCCTCCATGCAGCGTACCCATCGGGTTGAAATGTTGCGGCCCCGTCTGCAGCGTAACCACTGTCTGCCCGTTCCCGGCCTCCGGCACCTCAAAGCCAATTAGATCGCCAACCGGAGCCCGGTGCTTCATCATCCGTTCAAACAGGGTGGTCTCTGCGACAGGCGCTGGATCAGACATAGAGGCTCCTTGCAATTCGAGTGCTTCGTTGGATGCAGCCTACAGATTCGTTCCGCGAGCTTGGTTCTTCAGCCGCTTGCTGCGGTCGCTGCCGCCTCAGCGGCGCGCCTGCGCAACTGTCCCACCAAGTACAGCGACCCGGTAATGAAAATCGCATCATTGGGCGCGGCTTTTTCCAACGCAGCATCGAGTGCCCGACCCGCGTCAGGAATAACCTCAGACGACACGGCATAGTGGCCCGCAATCTCCGACAGCTGCGAAGCCGAAATCGCGCGCGATGTAGCCGGCTCGGTAAAGATCACATGAGCAGCGCGCGGGAAAAGAACCCCGGCGATTTCATCAACAGCTTTGTCGCGCAACGCGCCAAAGATCATCACGATCCGCCGGCCATCGAAGTTCTCGCCAATAAATGCATCCAACTCGCGAGCGGAGGACGGATTGTGCGCTCCGTCTACAAAAATGTCCGGCCGCGAGCGAACCTTTTCGATTCGTCCAGGCCAAGTTGCTGTAGCGACGCCGAGCTCGATCACTCCGTCCGCAAGCCGATACCCTTGCTCTTTCAAAACGTGCGCGGCGGCCACGGCGTTCAGGGCATTTTGCAATTGAAAGCGCCCGGCAAGTTGCGGATCAACGTTGATTGTCTTTTCCGCACCGCGTTCCCGCACCACGGCGCGAACCCGTCCCTCTTCCATCCGCAAGGACTCGACAGTGTATACGGAAGCCGCCTCTATCAGCGGACTTTGCAGTTCCCGGGCTCGTACCGCAAGCACGTCGCGCACTTCCTCGCGTTGTTCGGCAAGCACCACCGGCACGGTCGGCTTGATAATGCCAGCCTTCTCAGCCGCAATTTCGCGCAACGAGTGGCCCAGAAAATTCTCGTGATCGAAATCAATTCTCGTGATGACGCTGACCTGTGGAGTTACGATGTTCGTAGAATCGAGCCGGCCACCCAGTCCCGTTTCGAACACCGCGAAGTCCACTCCTGCTTCAGCGAAATACAGAAACGCAATTGCCGTCACACACTCAAAAAAAGTAGGGTGCGCACGAAGCGTTCCATCAGCCAGCAGCTTTTCAATCAGCTCGTGGATACGCGTAAATATTTCAGCAAACGCTTCGTCCGGTATCGGCTCGCCATCCATCCGAATCCGTTCATTGATGCGCTCGAGGTGCGGCGAAGTGTAAAGCCCCGTGCGATAGCCCGCCTCCCGCAGCATCGCTTCCAAAAAAGCCGCCGTCGAGCCCTTTCCATTAGTTCCGGCAATATGCACGGACGGATATTTGTTCTCGGGATGGCCCAGGTGCTGCGCCAGTACGGAAATATTGTCCAGGTTGAACTTCGCCGTCGCGGCTTGCGTTGGCGCCGCCAGCTCTCGTCCCAACGACAACAGATAACTGACGGCTTCCTGAAAATTCATTTCAGTTCATCAATAGATCGAGGGAAGAGCCGATGAAGGATTTCAGTTCTTTGCGAGGGACGACGGCATCGAGAAAGCCATGGTCGAGTAGAAACTCGGATCGCTGGAATCCCTCCGGCAATTTTTGCCGAATCGTTTGTTCGATCACGCGTGGCCCGGCAAAACCGATCAGCGCACCCGGCTCGGCAATATTGAGGTCGCCCAGCATCGCAAAACTTGCAGTGACGCCGCCGGTTGTCGGATCCGTCAGCACGGAAATATAAGGAAGCTTCGCTTCATCCAGGCGCGCCAGCGCGGCCGATACTTTTGCCAGCTGCATCAGGCTGATCGTGCCTTCCATCATGCGCGCGCCGCCAGAGCAGGAAACCACAATGAGCGGCTGCCGCGTACCCATCGCCAGCTCTACGCCCCGCGTCACTTTCTCGCCGACCACCGCTCCCATCGAGCCGCCGATAAATCCAAATTCCATCGCGCAAATCACCACCGGCCGCCCATTCAGCTGGCCTTCCGCGGTTATGACTGCGTCGTTCATGCCGAGTTTCTTGCGAGCGTCCTTAATACGCGTGGCATAAGGCTTCGTATCCACAAACTTCAGCGGGTCGGTGGACGTCATACCTGCATCGTGTTCTGTCCACCGACCGTCCAGCAGCATTTCCAGGCGCTGCTTCGCGCTCATCTTGAAATGAAACTGGCACTTCGGACAGACAAACAGGTTTTCTTCCAGGTCCTTACGGAAGGTAATCGTGCGGCAGTTTTCACACTTGGTCCACAGCCCTTCGGTGCGAACGCGCCGTTCCTCAGGAGGGGTAGCTTCAGCGATTGCCTTTTTTTCCCGTTTAAACCAGGCCATTTCGCGATGTTTTCTTTCTGCCGCCATAGCTCGCACCCAAGCCACGGATACGTTCAGAGAAGTGAGGTCTTCAATAGTCTATACCACGCTGGGCGAGAATGCCCTTGGTATAGGGGTGTTTCACTTCCTTCATCTCGGTAACCAGGTCGGCGAGTTCCACCAGCTTCGGATGCGCGTTGCGTCCCGTGCAGATAACGTGAACTCGTTCCGGCTTCCCGCGCAGTGCTTCCACAATTTTCTCGGCCTCCAGCATCTTGTAGCTGATCACGTAGTTGATCTCGTCCAGAATCACCAAATCATATTTGCCGGAGTGAATAGCATCGAGCCCCGTTTGCCAACACTCTTCCGCCAGCTTGACGTCTTCGGGATCAGTCTCCGCGCCGCCGATCTTCACAAACCCCCGGCCCATCGGACGAATTTCAAATTTGTCGTCGCCCAGCATTTTCGCAGCGTCCAGCTCGCCGTAGTGCCACGAGCCTTTGATGAACTGCACCATTAGCACCCGCAGCCCTTGGCCCACAGCGCGAAACGCGGCGCCCAGCGCGCAAGTGGTTTTGCCCTTGCCGGGCCCGGTGTAAACGATGAGCAGTCCTTTTTCTTCTGCCATGCAACCTCTGCGAAATGTGCAGCGAACAGTTTGCGAGGGATGTCGAGCGTCGTCAACTTAGCCGAAACCTGAAATCTCGATGCGCCTCTCGGCAAACGCGATTAGGCAATATCGAGGCGCTTCACCAATTCGTCGGCGTAGTGCTGGACGCGCTCCACGGTCGAAGGCGGAAGCGCCTGGTTCGCAGCAATGTGATGATCGTGCAGCACAATCCATAATCCGGGACGATAGATTTCATCGTTTCCCGGGCAGATGGCACCCGTCACTTGCGCGATCTCCATCGGATGGGCTTCCGGCGTCAGATCGAGATCGGTGATTTGCGAACTGGCCGACGGGTCGGGCGGCGGCTCCGACATGATTTCCATCAACACACCGCGCGCATCGTCAACCAAATCGCGAAATCCTTGTGAAACCAGGACGCCATCCACATCGCGAGGCGTCGGCTGATCGATCTCGTCGAGGTCGTAATCAGGCAAAGGCTTTTCGAGAGAAATTTCGATGGCGACCGAAGGCTTGTCGTCGTCGGGCAGAACGCGGATGGCCATGGCCTACCGGTTGTACACCTTATCTTCTCATTTTGCCATCGGTTGAATGGTGACGATCGCCAGCTCCGGCCTGCACGCGAAGCGTATCGGCAAAAGCGTAGTGCCGAGGCCACGGCTCACATACATCCACGTCGTGCCGGATGAAAACCAGCCATGTAAGTAAGGGCCGACGCCTGCGGGAAGCCACAACGGTCCCCAGAACGGTACCCGCACTTGTCCACCGTGTGAGTGACCCGCAAACGCAAGATCATAGCGACTCGCGGACTGCGCAAAAAATGCCGGCCCGTGGAAAAGCGCTATACGATACGCATTCTCCGGCACGGTCGAAAACGCGCGGTCAATGTCAGCCGGCGCGTAAGCCGTGTCGTTTATCCCGGTCAGCCATACATTGGGAAGGACTTCCGCGGAACGGTTCAGCAGAAAGTGCGCACCATTCGCGCGATAGAATTCGTTTTCGTTGCGTAGCGTGTGCCAATTTTCCCAGTTGCCGCGCACCAGCCACACGCCCAGCGGCGCATGAAGCTCGCGAAGCAGCTGCGCCTCCTGTTCGTAGGTTCCTGTGGAGGAAATGGTATCGCCCGTGATGACGATAAGGTCCGGTTTCTCCTGATCGAGTAGCTTCCGCAGGCGACGTTCGCGAAATCCGACGTTTTTGGTGTGAAGATCCGTCAGATGCGCGATTTTCAATGGCCGCTCGACTGGCGCGGTCAACGAATGGTGCGTGACCTCGATCCAGTTCGGCTCCACCAAAAAGCCGTCAATCGCGCACAGCAAGGCAACAAAAAAGAGGGACGCTATTACTCGTCCCGCGCGTGTTTTTGGAATGCGCAATTTCATGCTCGCGTCATTTCGGGTAGGGGCTGCCCGACAGAATGGCAAATGCTCGATAGAGCTGCTCGGCCAGCATCACGCGCGCCAGTTCGTGGGAGTACGTCATCGGGCTAAGCGAAAGCTTTTGCGCAACGCGCTTGAGCAGTTCGTCGGGAAAGCCGTCCGCATCGCCGCAAACAAAGATAACTTCACGCGCGCCGCGGTCGCGTTGCTCGGCCAGCCATCGGGCGAGCGCTTCCGAATCTTGCGGTTTGCCTCCTGCATCGAGCAGGAGAGCCGTCGCGGCCCGGTCCGCATCGAGTTTCTTGATGGCCGCGTTGCCGTCGCGTACTTCGTTCACTTCAATCGCGCAGGAGCGCCCGATGCGTTTGACGTAGTCGTCGAAGATGGCGCGAAGTTCCGGCCGCCGCGTTTTGCCGAGCATGAGTAAACGAAGCCGCATGTGCGAACCTGTAGCCGCCCTTTTTAGAGTGCGAGGTTTGATTTCGATACGAAATTACTGCAGCCCATACTTCTTGCGCTTCTCCAACAAAGTTTTACGGCTGATGCCGAGAATTCCCGCCGATTGCGTGATGTGGTAACGCGTTGCCTCCAGGGTACGCGAAATCGCTTCGCGCTCCAGATCTTCCAGTGAACGCAGCCCCGCGAGAAACGCCGCATTGCCCGCCGATGCGCGGACATTTTCCGGAAAATCGTCGGGCTGGAGCTGCTCGCACTTTGCAAAAACGATAGCGCGTTCGAGCGCATTGCGAAGTTCCCGGAAATTTCCGGGCCACGAGTAAGCGGGCAGGACGCGTGCCGCTGAATCCGAAAGTTGCATAGCCGGTTTACGATGGAGCGCCGCCAGCGCAGAGAGAAAATGTGTGGCCGCAGGGAGAATATCGGCCGGCCGTTCGCGCAGTGGCGGCACAACGATCGGTAGCACGCTCAGCCGGAAGAAAAGGTCTTCGCGAAAAGTTCCGGAGGAAACGGCAGCGTGAAGATCCGTGCTGGTCAGTGCGATGATGCGCGCCTCGATCTTCAGCGGATCGGTTCCGCCCAGCCGCTCAAATGTTCGCTCTTGCAACACGCGGAGCAGTTTGCCCTGCGCCTCCGGCGAAAATGCCGCGATCTCATCCAGAACAATTGTTCCCTTGCCGCCAAGCTCCAACCGCCCGAGCTTCCGCTCGACAGCGCCGGTGAATGAGCCGCGCTCGTGACCAAACAACTCGCTCTCGATCAGCTGCGGTGGCAGCGACGTGCAGTCAATTTTAAGGAAAGGTGCGTCACGCCGCGGGCTGAGTTCGTGAATCAGCCGCGCAAAGTGATCCTTGCCTGAGCCGGATTCTCCAGTGATCAAAAGAGTTGTCGGAGCGGGCGCAACCTTTTCCGCGAGCGCCAGCAAACGTTGCGATGCGAGATCGGCCGCAATGAAGGGAAGGCGCTCGGACATAAAAAGATTGTAACGAGAACGATAGGTCCGCCAACGGGCGCTACGAATCAAGCGGGCGAGAGGGTAACGGTTCGATCGAAACGCGCATCGGGCCGGCGCCAAGAAAACCGAGCAGAAACCAGACAAACTTTCCGGCCGAACTCTTGGTCAAGAACTGAAGGTGTTCGCCTGCCCTGACTTCAATCTCAAGATCACGGCGATTCCAGGTGTTGTCCACGCGGATGGTGTGCGCTCCGGCGCTGACGTCCAGCGTCGTTGAATCGCCGAACATCAGCTCACCTTGATTCTGGCCGTCGAGATAAACCTTGATCTGGCGAGTTTGCGTGTCGTCGGGCGAATTGCGAAAAATCGTAACGCGAGCGGTCTCAGTGCTGGAATTTTCAGAACCGGCCACGACGGCGCCGCTCAGGAGTGATCGCCGGAGGCGCGAAGGCGCCCACGATCGTTCGAAACAACCGCGTCGGGCAGGTCGGGGATTTCATAACGCGGTACGTTGCGCCACAGGCGCTCAAGATCGTAGAAACGGCGGCCCTGCTCACTGAAAACGTGCACTACGAAGCCGCCGAAATCCAGCAGCGCCCAGTCCGCCGAACGATGCCCCTCGCGATGTTCCGGTTCGCGCCGCAATTCCTTATAAAGCTGCTCTTCCACCTCACCGCAAATCGCCTGCACCTGCGGCGCGCTGAAACCTGTGCAAAGCACGAAATATTCCGTGAAAGTGCCGAGGCTACTTAGGTCGAGCACGGTAATGCCGGAGGCTTTTTTGTTTTGCATCGCCTCGATAGTGAGGCGCACCGCAGGAGGGAGCTTTTTCAGATTCACCTGTATAGGCCCTGTTTAAGAATGTATTCCTCTACGCGCGCGGAGACAAGTCCGTGAATCGCCTGACCCTTGTGGGCGCGGCGGCGAATGTCGGTGGCGGAAACATCGCTTGCCACATTTTCGAGCAGGTAGACAGACGTGCGTCTCAACTGCGCAATCAGCTGCGAAGGCGGATCGGTTTCTTTCTTATCGTTCGGTCCGGCCAGCAAATCAGGCGGAATCACCAGCTTCAACGCGTCGGCACGAATTCCAGGCCGGTTGGCGATGATGAAATCACAGAGCTGTAGCAGCGATTCATATTCCTTCCACATCGGGATGTCGAGGAACGCGTCCGCGCCAATAATGAAGAAAATTCGGTCGCCGTGTCCGTGATAGGTGTGGCGAAAATAGCGGACTGTGTCCACGGAATAATGCAGCTGGCTGCCGGCAAAATCATCGCCCGCTTCAGAAAGCGACGGCACGAAGTGCGGATGCTCGGCGCACGCCAGCGATACCATCGCGAAACGATGGGGAAAAGGCGCCAGATGCTGCTTCAGTTTGTGCGGAGGCCGGCTTGCGGGAATGAAATGGATTTCGTCGAAATTGAAACGTCGATCCGCGGCGCGAGCGACTGCCAGGTGTCCGTTATGGATGGGATCGAAGGAGCCGCCAAAAAGCGCGATGCGGCGAGGAGCGTGTTTCGCTGCGGTACGATGCGCCTGCGCTGTGGTCAATTAAGTCCGGGAGAAACCTCGCCATTAAAATCGGCTTCGGGTTTCTGGTTCCTTTCTTCGTGCTTGCCGATAAGGATTAGTATAAGGCCCGCGACCATCAGAACGCCCCATGTTATCCGAAGGGTTCCTCGCATCGCGGCGGGATTATCGGTCCATAACGCGATCGTGAAATAGAAAGCCATCGACGCATATTGAATCGTCTTGCCGATCAGAATCTTCGGGTTGGTGGATGGGTTCCGCGCCATGGTGAATTTTTATGATCGTTCGTGAGCTTCCTCATTGTCACTCTGACCCGAACTGGAGTCCAGAGCAGAATCGTGACGTGGAATCCTGTCGAGTGTATCGGCAATGGCTAGAACCAGGTCGCGAACGCCTTCGCCAGTCGCTGCGGAAATCGCATGAAACGGCAATTCGCGTTGCGCGGAAAACTTGCGAAGGTCTTCGAGACGCGTGCGATCGGAAGTGGCGTCGAGCTTTGTTGCCACTACGATCATCGGCTTCTCGCCGAGTTTTTCACTGAATGCGAGCAGCTCGTTATTGATGATTTCGAACGATTGGATTGGATCAGCATCGGTGAAATCGCTCGTGTCGATCAAGTGGACGAGCAAGCGGGTACGTTCGACGTGGCGTAAAAAACGAATGCCGAGGCCCGCTCCTTCGTGCGCACCTTCGATCAAGCCGGGAAGATCGGCGACGACGAAAGTGCGGCCGATATCGGCGGTGCCCTTGTTGGAGCCTCCGCTGGAGGATTGCGGGACGCTGTCGGCGCTGACAACGCCCAAATTGGGTTCGAGCGTAGTGAAAGGATAGTTTGCAATTTTTGGCCGGGCCGCAGAAATCACAGAAATCAGTGTGGATTTGCCAGCGTTGGGAAAACCGACGAGTCCGACATCGGCGAGCAATTTCAGTTCGAGGCGCAGGTGGCGCTCTTCGCCGGGCTGGCCATCTTCGTGTTCGCGCGGAGCCTGATGCCACGGCTTCGCGAAATGCTGATTGCCACGTCCTCCGCGTCCACCGTGCACAATCAAAACGCGCTGGCCCGGCGTTGCGAGGTCGGCGATCGTCTCGCTTGATTCCTCGTCGTACGCGAGTGTGCCAACCGGAACCTGCAAGATCATGTCGTCGCCGGAATGGCCTGTGCAATTGGAGCCTTCACCGTGGCGGCCGCGATCCGCTTTGAATTCGCGATTGTAGCGGTAACGCAGCAGGGTGTTGTCGTTGGGATTGGCTTCGAGATAGATGGAGCCGCCATTGCCGCCATCGCCCCCGGAGGGGCCGCCACGCGGAACGTATTTTTCCCGACGGAACGCGACACAGCCGTTGCCGCCGTCGCCTGCTTTTACGAAGATTTTGGCTTCATCAACGAACACAAGAAATCCTAACAGGAAAACCCAAGGGCGGCTTACGTTGAGATCCTTCGAGCCGATGAATCGGCTCTCAGGATGACAAAGCAGGAAGCGCAGACGGCCGTGTTAGAACGGACCCGCAAGCCGAGTTGGCGCAAAGCAAAATTAGTTGACGGCGGTGGATTGGGCCGGGGTGATGCTGATGAAGCGGCCGCGGCGGCCACGATCTTCGAACTTGACGTGACCAGTGA
>Ga0268266_10000662_pt1 | contig 46629 bp, 48 predicted proteins | sample KBSS13metaG_FD_190356 | JGI IMG/M metagenome (GOLD analysis project Ga0268266, IMG submission 190356) | Switchgrass rhizosphere microbial communities from Kellogg Biological Station, Michigan, USA - KBS S1-3 metaG (SPAdes) (version 2) | ecosystem: Host-associated > Plants > Roots > Rhizosphere...
CTGTTCTAACAGATACGCGGGTGTCGTATAGCGGTTATTATCCCAGTTTTCCAAACTGGTGATCGGAGTTCGACTCTCCGCACCCGCACCACATAGCGATCATACAAAGGCTTTATCTCTAGAGCTTTTTATTTTGATCGAACATGACGGACACAATCGCGTCGTAGGCGCGTGTGACGCGGTCTTTGTACTCGGGAGACTGACGGGCATAGTTTTCCATCATGATGCCATCGTTTACTTCCAAAACTAGTAGTTCACCAGAGCTTAGGCGCACGATATCAACTGCCGCCAGGCGCAAGCCCAATTGCCCACAAACCTCATGCGCGATCTCCATGGCTTGCTCTTGCACCTGTGTGTCGGCAATCTCTGCTGCGACTGCGCCCAGCCCTAAGTTGAAGAACTTCATGCCATGCATATCCACCGGTCGCGTTTTTTCGTACGCTAACAGCACTTGGCCATCGAGCACTATTACACGGTATTCTGCAGCAATCTCGTAAAACGGTGATGCCGCCCAAGCCACTTCGTCGCTTTCGCCGATAATCATGGCCGCTTCTTCTGCACTCGCCACTCTCCGTACTTGCCTACCACCAGTGCCATCCAATGGTTTTATAACCAGTTGGGCGGGAAAGAGGTGCTCCAATTGGCCGACTGCTATGGGCTCGTGTGGCACCGAGCGGATGAGCACATGTGGCACCGAGGCGATGCCCGCTTGCTGGAGCGCCAAGTGCGCTGCGACTTTGTCTTGTACCAACGCACTGGCCGCAGCAGTGTTCAAGTCAAACTGATACCCCACCACCCACCGGATGTCCTCCGCACGCGCCAGTCGCAATACCCAGCCATCGGACATACTCGTACAGGCCACGCCACGAGCCGCAGCGGCGCTAGCTACAAGCTCTGGCAAAAACCTATCAAGTATATACTCACCTGCTTTCATACTTGCCCTATTATACGAAAAAGCTGCCCTCCGGTATAATATCTTTGGTAAAATGTAAAATAGTGACGGTGTCGCGCCCTGGTAGCTCAGCTGGATAGAGCAGAGGACTTCTAAGCCTAAGGTCGTTGGTTCGAGTCCAACCCGGGGCACCAAAATAAAAAGCTCGGCTGAAAAGTCGAGCTTTTTATTTTGTCCCAAGTTGGGCTTGGATCAACGACCAGCCGAGTTTACTCGGCGTGGGTCATTGGTTCGTAAGGAGTGAAGCGGGCAGAAGCTTGCTTCGAGCACTGGAGCGACAGCATAGCGAAGTGTCGTCCAACCCAGGGCACACCCTTACGCCCCATCTTCCAATATGAGATACTGGTGTAAATGCCTACAGAACAAACAGCTCAAAAATCAGGTGGTAACCCTCTAAACAGACTTGTGATGTGGCTTGATGCTTATCAGCAGAAGCATCACGCACTCAGCTTCCCCTATGCTGTTATCAAAAAGTACGGCGACGATGATGCTGGCCACCAGGCGGCACTTATAACCTACTACGGCTTTCTATCACTCTTTCCGCTACTGCTGGTCGCCACATCGATTATCGACCTCGTAGCCCAATATAATTCAGACCTACGCACCAGGCTGGTAGCAGATATAAACAGTTACTTTCCTATAGTTGGCCAACAGTTGCAGTCAAGTGTCCACAACAGCAAAACCGGCGCCGCACTGGCCGTTGGCCTGCTGTTTGCGCTATATGGTGCACGAGGTATTGCCGATGCGGTACGCAGCGCTCTGGATCACGCCTGGGCGGTGCCCCGTGTAAAGCGTAGCGGCTTCCCCAAGAACATCCTAAAAAGCCTGGCGTTGCTATTTGGCGCTGGCCTGGGCCTACTCCTCACTACCACCCTTGCCAGCTACGCGCTGACAGCACTAGGACATGCGCCAATCTTTCGTTTGTTGTCGATTCTTATCAACGTAGCCCTTTTGTACTTCATATTTATGTATACGTTCCTTATCGGCACCTCACGCAGACACCCACGCAAAGACATCCGGCTTGGGGCAATTACCGCCGCTATAGGGTTGTTGATATTGCAGTCGGTGGGCGGCTATCTGATCACGCACCAGCTGCATAACCTGCGTGGTCTGTACGGCCAATTTGCGCTTGTGCTAGCCATATTGTTCTGGATATATTTACAGGCCCAAGTGCTGATGTACGCGATAGAAATAAACGCCGTGCATACCTACAAACTGTGGCCACGCAGCCTTACCCAAAAACCCACCACAGCGGCCGACCGCAAGGCCTATCGCCTCTACGCCGAAAAGGAAGCGTATCGTCCCCGACCAGAAGAAGAAATAGATGTTAGCTTCCAAACCCCAAAATAGGTTGTAAAAACCCTCACTTTGCCCTATAATCACCTCTGTTTTCTGCACCCCTCGCAGCTAACCAAAATTTCAAACCGAAGCAGCGAAGCTGCTGTTTGAAATTTTAGAGGAGGAACATAGGCAAAGGCCGAAGCTTTTGGCGAAAGCCAAAACGAGGCTTGGCCGTAGGTTCCGACGAGGCGGAGGTAGCTCAGTTGGTAGAGCGTCGGGTTGTGGTCCCGAATGTCGCGGGTTCGAGCCCCGTCCTTCGCCCCAAGTATTAGTACTATGAAGAGACTTCTTTCGAGGAGTTTCTTTTTTGTTATAATAAAGGCAATGATACAGAATAACGTACGAGTAGGCATCGGCGTTTTTATTTTCAAAGACGGTAAGTTCTTAATGCAACAGCGTCACGGCGCACATGGTGCTGGGTCGTGGTCAGTACCTGGTGGACACCTTGAATTTGGTGAATCTTTTGAAGATACCGCACGAAGAGAGGTAAAAGAGGAAACAGATCTTGAAATAACAAATATACGCTTCGGAGCAGTTACGAATGATAATTTTGTTGATGAAGGTAAGCACTACGTCACCGTATGGATGTTGAGTGACTGGAAAAGTGGCACTGAGTTCATCACAGAACCTGACAAGTGTTTGGGACAAGAATGGCATACTTTTAACGATTTGCCTTCACCTCTATTTCTACCGTGGAATCAACTACTTGGTTCTGAATTTATCGAAAAGATTAAGCAGCAACTCGAAACATAGCAGTTCGAATATCTCTCACTATCCTGCCCCGGAATTATTGAGAGGCGGCACAAAGACAGGTTTCAATTTCTTATCCAGATTCATTGGAAGCCAGGCAGAGACCCTTTGTATAGCGGTATTTTTGAATTCGTTGCCGGCGCTATGGATTCGCCTTTCGAGAACGTGTAAGACACCTTAAAGCGTGAATTAAAAGGCACACGGATCAAGCACTTCAAAAACCGCGAGAAGTACGCCGCCTAGCGGCTTGAGTCTTAGGCGCTATTGTTTGGCTGTAAAGTAGCCTTCTACTTCGTCGTGCAAGTGATCGTGCCAGTGGAAGTTACCGGCTTGGTTTAGTGTAATGGTGAATGACTGGCCTTTGCCGAGCACTCGTTCGGCAACGCCGTCGTATGGCACATGGTGTTCGTGCGAACCAAAAGCGATTTCGCGGGCGAGGTTGTCTTTGTTTGTGAAGGTAACAGTATCGCACAGCCTACCATTTACTTGGTCGTCCGAAACTTTGCCATTCTGAATGACAACTTTATGCATCACAGGTGTTCCTGATGCCTTGCAGCCGTTTGTGGCCGACCGACTACCAGATAATCCTACAGCCAGCGCGGCGCCTACGACCGCCACGATAAGCACTGCCATAAGTACAGAAGTTCGGCGATTCATGATCTATAGTATAGGTTATGGGCACCAGATGGCGAATAGCACTTCCCTGGACACTGACTAGCATCGTCGGCTTATTGGCAATTTATGTGTGGGGTCAGAGCTTCGGCTGGAACACGCAGGCCATCAATGCGTATCAGTTTTTCCCCGTGCTTGGCCTGCTGGCCTATAGCATCATGTGGTCACACTATATGGTTGGCAGTGTCAAACACAGCCTACTCAAAAATGTTCAGCTGGATGACTATTTCCGCTACACCGGTTATGTGGTGCTTGCAGCCATTGTGCTGCACCCGGGAATCCTGATATATCAGCTCTTCCACGACGGCTTTGGGCTGCCACCCGGCAGCTACGCGCACTTCGTCGCACCCGGCATGAGTTGGATTGCCCTGCTTGGCACTGCTAGCCTGTTTGCATTCCTGGCATTTGAACTGCACCGCTGGTACAGCCAGAAATCGTGGTGGAAGTATGTAATTGCGGCGGGTGATGTTGCCATGCTCGCCATCTTTTACCACGGGCTGCGCCTAGGCAGCCAGCTGCAAGGCGGATGGTATCGGGTAGTCTGGTTCTTTTATGGCGCTACACTACTCGCAATGCTCGTGCGAAAATACAGCCTCCTGGCGCTTCGCAAACCCGGAGTCGACGTAACTACAGGTTGGTAAGTAGTAGGCCGATATACAGCGGCACGATCAGATTATCGAGCCCGAGTGGCGCTACATTCTCGAGCAGTGCAGCACCCAGTGCCCCCAAAGCTATGATTCCCGCCGGCAAACCATTCACGCTGAACACACTATAGCCAGTTAGTATGACTAGTGATGTTACGATAAATGTTGCCGTTCCTACAATACTTTTATTGTGTCCCCAGAGGTGATATTTGTTATCACGCCCATAGCGCGTGCCAACTATAGCCGCAAAACCATCCGCCAAGCTCATCTGCAGCAGTGCGGCCGCATAGACCCCCTTGCTGTGCGTGATGAGCGTAAGCAGCCCCACGGTGAGCGCAAAAAATACTTCGCCATACGTCGGCCGTTGCACGCTATTGATAGCCCGAAACAGCTTTAGTCGCGCCGATACGATAACCGTCACAAAGAAGGCCAGACTCAGCAAACGGATTTCGTTCCAGCTCAGGAAAAATGGCCAAAAGGCCACAAACGAACCGACCGTTATATGCACGAACTTACGGCCAACTTCATTATTGAGCCAGTGTTTACGCCAGCCGAGCTCGCTAGCACACAGTACTGCGAAAATCCCAAGGATGCTGATGACAAGATACATTTGCTTTTATTGTACGCCGACTTGCTAGTAGATAAAACGCGTGCACTTGTATTCTTGCAAACGCTCGCATATATTGAAGCAAGCGATGCGCAGCATACAAACAACCTCTAGTCTTTTCATGGTAGCACCCACCACATTTGGATTTGATGAACAGACCGCTGCAACCAATACATTCCAGCACGAGTTAGATCGTGGCCCCAAGCAGATTACACAGACGGCCATACAGGAATTTGAAGCCTACGTAGCAACACTGCGAGCCCACGATATTGCAGTGATAGATTTCCATGACAGCGACGACCAACCCAAGCCAAACGCGGTATTTCCAAACAATTGGTTTACCACCTGGCCGGACGGCACTGTTTATTGCTACCCTATGGCAACTCCAAGTCGTCGCGTGGAACGCTCAGCGGCTGCACTAGATCTCCTCGGCGCACAGTTTGACATCCGACAAGTTGTCGACATGTCCACCGCAGAAGCCGATGCCACGTTCCTCGAAGGAACGGGCGTAATGGTGTTCGACCATCCGGCACGGACCGTCTACGCATGCGTCTCACCACGTTGCAACGAAGCTTTATTCACGAAACATGCCGAAACACTTGGATACAAAGCTGTAGCGTTCCATGCATCCGACCCGAGCGGCACCGCTATATATCACACCAACGTTATGCTGGGTGTGCAGTCGCATACCGCTGTGCTATACAGCGAGGGAATTAGTGATAAAGCCGAGCGTAATGCCGTGCTAGATTCACTTGCTGCTAGCGGACACGATATCATCGATATAAGCTTTGAACAGCTGACGGCTTTCTGCGGCAACATACTCAATGTCAGCAATGCGCATAGCGAGCCGTTTATAGTACTTTCGCAGACCGCATTTGATGCGTTCACTGCCGAACAACGCGCGCGACTCACCCAAAGTGGTACGCTACTGCCCGTATCCATCCCAACCATTGAGACCATTGGCGGAGGCAGTGCCCGGTGTATGATTGCTGAGATTTTTCTGCCTAGTAAGTAGCGGGTGCCTGGATTGGCACCTTTGGGCTTTATCCACTACATTCTAGTTGGTCGAACAAAAGATAGAGCTTTTGAACGGCTACAGCAGTGGCCGCAGGTCTTTATTGCTTTTGAAAAGTTCGTTTATTTCGTCTAGCTTGCCATCAGGCGCCACACAAAAATCGGCTATCATATCCAATAGTTTTAGATCATCATCACTCAGTTCGTCGTCTTTTGCCGAAAGCAAACGCCATGACTTCCAATCCTGGCCAAAGCTCAGGCGCACCAAGAATGGTACTGGCTCAACTTTGTTGAGTGCCGCAAAGTCGCGCAGCAGTTGGCCGCGAATAAACCAAGCACCGTAAAGTGTCTCAAGACCATACTCTCCGGGGTTGGCGCTAATACCAAATTTGGCCGGATCAGCTTTGCCCTCGCGGTACGCCTTCCAAGCAACTCCAGCGGTGACAAAATGCTTTTCTGTGAGGTTCATTGGGTCAAGTGAGAGCAGCATTGCTTTGTAGTCAGCTTCACTCTCTTCTGTTTTGTTACCCCAATCCCTAAAAGCACTTTGCTGGAAGGGGTCAATTTGTGGGTCTATGGCCACCCATTGCATGCTATTCCAGTACTCACACATCCAGTGGTCTTCGTAAAATCCTGGCGCGGCCAGGTAAAGTGCGAACCCGCAACGCGCACGAGCCGGAATGCCTTTGGCGCGAAATAGTGCGACTGCTAATACTGTAAACTCTCGGCAGCAAGCGATGATGCGCTCCTCTGGGCTGCGCGGCACGGCCGGCGATAGGATGACTGCTCTGAGTCTGGACACCTGCGCCAGCATATCGCTGGCGCAGGGTGTGCAGACGCTCCGCTCTTGTTCTGGCCGAGCTTTGACACCATAGCGTTCCAGCCACATATCGTGGACGACAAGCCCTTGGGTTACCTGGAAGATAACTCGTGGGTCGGGCGATAGCCAGTCGGTAAAGTCTTTGAAATCAGACAGGTCAGTTAGTTTATCAGGCAAAGCATAATAGGATAGTTCTGCATTCATGGATTTAGTCTAGCATTGGAGCGCCTAAAATCCTTGGCGAGAAGACAGGTTTACTGCACGCCGTTTCTCCATCGGCCCATCAGACCATCTAAAATACCCGGCAAACTAGGCATTTTAGACGGGGTGGCGGGAATAGCGCACTTCGTGCTTTATCCGAATAGTCATGCTCGGAGCAAACTCCTGCGTGTATCTTATCCTCCAAGACCCCACGACTACGATATTTTACCTTCGGTAAAATCTCTGTCGTAGAACCGAGATCATCGCCTCCACCAAACAAAATGGGCCTCCGTAGAGGCCCATTTTGTTTGGTCGGGGTGGCGGGATTTGAACCCACGACCTCTGCGTCCCGAACGCAGCGCGCTACCAAGCTGCGCTACACCCCGACATGTACCGGGGAATTATAATGCATCAGAGGTGGTTTGTCATTTCGTAAGTGAGCAGGGGGACGGGGACACCGGGTCTTACCTTCGCCTCTAGGCTAGGGAGGCAGGATTAGCGCACTTCGTGCTTTTCCACTGCGGCGTGCTCGGAGTAAACTCCTGCGCGTATCTTATAGCTTCAGGCCAGGAAAACTATTTTCCTAGCATAAGGTTTCCTTGGCTTCTGCATATATTTTACTGATCGTAAAATATCGCTCCACGACCCTCGCGACTACGGCCTTTTGCTTCGCAAAATTTCTGTCGCAGGACCAAAACCCGAGTCTCGACCAAATAAAAAACGCCAGCTTTGCTGACGTTTTTTATTTGGTCGACGAAGTGGTACGTTAAACGAACCTATTCTTGCATCTCTACACATGGTACTACTCAACTACTCCAACATCAAAGACAAATTAGAGCGGCTTCATCTGTTAATTGACGATCTGGTACGCTCCGAAAGAGCGTCAAAAATGCAGTTTTTGCTATAATACAGGTAATGAACGACGTAAAACTACCAGACTTAACCAAGCTCAAGAACGTGAAGAAGCGTCTAAAGAAGCTGCCGCCGCAAATTTCCGCCGAAGATACTTCTAATTGGGACAAAAGAAACATATCGTCGCCAACGAGTAAGAAACCACGACAATTTGATCTTATCAGAGAGAAGACTGGCGGTAGGAATGCTAGCGCCTTAACCACCGACGAACTAGATAAGCTATACAAAGCCAAGAAGCCCTCTTAGTTACCTATACGAGAAAGTTGTTGAACCTTAGTCACTAGCTTGTTGTCTGCGGGAACTCTAGAGTAATCTGACCTAAAAGCGGCACAGTACCTTCTCGGTTAGTGTGCTTACCGTCTGCAATCCTGAACGCATCGCCGATGTTTTTTACGAGCTTTTCTTTGGCGTAGTCTATGTCGTAACCCTCATCACTCGTTAGACATATCAGACGCATCGGCACTTCATAGTCAGGATCGTCTACAACAATCGAACTGAGCAGCCAAACTTCATAATCTCTTGGGTTATTGGCTTCAACGAACTTTTTCAGCTTACTAATCCGAATTAGCTCACCCTCAGGAAGCTCTGTAACATAACAGACAATTCTGGTGTCTTGAGTGTATGCCTTATCCAGCTTAGCCTTGAGCACATCTTCGAGGCTTTTATCGTCACTACCACAGGTAGTCACTTCAATCTGGTACATCATTTGACCGAAGCCTAATTCGTCTCGTTTCATATAAGCCACAATCGTGTCGGGAGCAGTGTCGTACACTGGCTTTACCCAATGCTCTTCACCAGATGAGATACGTTTGCAACAAGCAAATATAGCAGACACCCACATCTCCCTAGCTCTGCAATAGTCTGGGCTTTTGTCTTCAAGCGCCACTTTACTGCCGTTACGCTGAACGACTGCATCCCACCAAGAAAAGAGAAAGGCAGGGCTTAGATAGATGTTCGGTGGTATCTCCGATAGTTTGAATGAATGTGGAAAATCTGGCATGACACTATTTTACTCCGAATCGCCATTACCAAACATAGCTAAGTAACCAACTTCGCCATAGAACTCAACGAATACAAACCCCTTATCGGGAGACTCAACGACCCGACTGCCATAGTAAAAGACACAGTCAGACCAACGCTGAAAGAACCCACTAGATGACGTATTTTGGATCAAGTTTTTTACCGAGTCCTCAAATTGCTGGTATCTGCCCTCGTGATTTGCATGAGCATATTGCATACCTGTTAATTTAGGCTTAGTGGTCGGATTTGAGTCAGGAACATTCTTCATATAGAGGCCTCTGCACATCTGTTTGACGTAAGTGCTTGTTCTTACGCCATTATCCTTGTTAAGATTTAACAGATATAGAGTCTCGCCGTTCTCCTGCACTTGTTTTTCGCCCCAATTGTGTCCATCAAGAAGACTTACGGCAATCTTGTAATCTCGTATTTCGTGTGCCTTACCCTTAATGTGTCCATTCGGTCTTTGCAGCTCAGCTTTCTTTAGTAGCTTCTCTGTATTCTGTGCGGCATCATCGTTAAGCCCGCATAAAAGATTTATCTGTCGGATAAACCATTCATCGTCTTTAGATTTACCATTGTTACACGCATGATGAACAGGGAGTTGCGGTCTGTTAGGTGATCCTGAACTAAACAGCTTATTAGGGATGAGATGGTCTGATTTCTTATCATCATTTAGTTGCTCTCCACATAGATAACATAGCTTAACGTCACTTACGTCCTGAATGTAGTTTCGGTCTGAATACTCTTGTGCCATAGGTTATTTATCCTCTGATCTAGAGTATACCTAAAACCCATTCACTATTTGCTGTCAGTAAATCTTCTATTACCTTACGCAATTTTTTCGCCCAAATATCGTTGTAAATCATACAATTAAAGGTTTTGCTATCTACCACCCTGAAGTGCGTTCTATGAGCCCTTCTACGAGTCGACGCAAAGAGAATATGCCCTTACTGACCTCGTTGTATATATCAGGGTTATCTGGGTCTTCAATTGTTGTGTTGCCCTCAAGCATAAAGTGAGCGCTCTGATGTCTAACGCTACGCAATTTTCTTGATGCAGTGCCACTGAAGCTATCTAAATCATGGAAAATGTCTGGGCGTGAAGCGTAGAAATCGTTGATGTATGTGTTCATATCAGTATTCACGTTATTAAAATACAGCTCCAAAATCTTCCAGTATGACAAGACTTTATAATAAGGCGTATCGACTATTGCTGCTTGGCGATAATGTGCAAGCGCCGCCCACTTCTTGTCCGTGAATGCATCCACGTCTAGTCGGCTGATAGCTGCATCTATCTGATCGTGACCGTAGAGCATGTGTACATATTTTTCGGCGGGTTGATTAGTTGCTGGTACAGGAAAGGCTACGCCTACCCATAGTCTTGGATGAATATATGTACTGTGTGTGGCGTAGCATAATAAACTAGATAACCTGTGTGCCACTATATGTCCATCAAAATCACTCTCGCTGCAAGGAAATATCGTTCTTGGCATTACTGCTTTATTTTCGCCCGACACATCTTGCTGTACTTGGTTGATCCAAAGTATCTTCCTGCCAAACAACTCAAAATGATGAAATATATCATATTCTTCTGAGCCACTAATAAATAGGTGCGTGTCATAGGCTGTGGTTTGGAAATACGAACCACGCCCCAAGTAAGGAAATGCTTCATCGGCTATTTGCTGACTAGTTACTAGTGGTAGGCCTTGTTGCATACCTTAATCTTATCAGTTATAAGAATGATTTTTGCTTGGGATCGAACGTTCGTATAAGTTTGATGGCTTGTGTCTTCGTGGTTTCATTAGTGAGGTTGATCGCCAAGTGTCGAATCATCCCCCCCCCGCCACATATACGCTTAGGCCACAACGTCTTACGGCGGTAAGTTTTATGGAACGCTTATTACTGTTGCTCAGTTTCAGGAAATGGTCAATGCGATTGAAAACCAATTCGTATTTACTGTATAGCGCAACGAAATAGACCGATGCCGTATAAGTAAATGACAGGATAATAGGCAGTAAGAATAGCTCTAGGTTTTGGTAAGTAAACAATGGTTTTGGGTTATTTATGAAAGCAATCAGAGCGCACAGTAGTATTACTATGCCAACGACTGCTGTGAACCCCTTTAAGAACTTTTTAGTGAACTCGTGTTCTTTGCCCTTTTGATAGTCTGCAACAACGGAAAGTAGTATGACAAGTGTTACGAATGGCACAAGTAATAGCTCGATCCAGAATGGGAAGACGTAGAAACCAACAAAGAACTCTAGGAAGATAACAACCTTGAGAGTATCTTTTGCCGTTTGCTTATATAAGCCTTTGACGCTACTCACTTTATTGACGCTACCAAACATGACAAGTGCAGTACCTATAGCCCAATAGATAGTCTCTTTGAGTACGGTCATATCCCAGAGATTAAAATAGGCCAACCCTGTTACTACCAATGCAGTAGGGATGAATGACAGCAATAGCGGCAGGATAATCTTCGGAACAAGTGCAGACTTTAACACATCTGCAAAAGACTTACGGACTAGCTCTTTCGAGCTGGCAAATGCCAAAAGTCCTATTGCCCAAACCCCTAAGGCAACCTCTCTATTATTGAATAAGTCGTCCATACTTATTCTGCTTTAGGACTCTTTTTGGTACTTATTTCTACTGGCTTTTGATAGATGGAAACCGTTTCGCCATCTATCTCTATTTTTCCGCCAAATGTCATCGCCCACATGATCGTTTCAGCTGTAGTAATGTAAGTATCTATCTGTTGAGCCGTAAGTTCTGTTGAGCCCATTGTTACGCCGCTATCTGAGAAAGTTATATGCACTAACAATTTATCGTTCAAGCCGATTGCCTGACCTCGCTTACCCTTGCTATGATCATCTTCACCTCTAGCATCATGCCTAAGATGGTTTCGGAATTGTCTGATAGTTTCACCCGTCGACAGTTTTACGCCCCTGTTTCTTAATTGAGCTTCAATGGTATCCAAATGCTCTAATAATGCCGACAGCTCGTACATGCATTTATCTATACCGCCGCCGAGCACAGTCTTATGTGTTTTCATTATCCTTTGTGCTTCTAGGTAGCGTTCAAGCTGGATCTTTGCGCCAGCAATATACGGCTTGGTAATGGCAAACATTGCAGAAGGGCTTGTTGTTATAAAGTTGTCTTTCTTTTCGGTCATAGTTATCCCGCTGCCCTGTAAACTACTGCTCCATTGTTAAATAGGTCTTACGGATCGCTACAATAAGCTCATTGTCTAAACCGTTGCTTTCAGCCATCTCCGCCAGTAACATAAGGTCTTTTTTAGGCACTTGGCTAGGCTTGAATGGTACATTTGCAGTCATCGTTTCTTTCAGGTCTTCTTGCCAGACCTGTCCAAAATTATCTAAGGACTGCTTGCTCATAAAATCATAAATAGCTGGCACATTTGCACCATATTTTTCAAGCAGCCTATATGTTTCGACGCCAACTGCTAAGTTTGCATACCTGCTAAGATTAAAGGCTAGTTTTGCAAGCGTAGCAGACGGTATATCACCCATGAAGCGTGTGCTACCCATAGCCTCAAATACTGCTTTGTTATCATCAAAAACCTTGTTTGATCCTTCAATCAAAAACTCAGTCGTGCCGCTGGCTGCATGATTTTTTCCGCCAATCATCGGTGAGCTTAAAAACTGCTTGTCCTTAGCCTCAATCATGCCTGCAAACTCTTTAACGATTTCAGGCGTTAGGGTGCTCGTTTCCATAATGGTGGAAATACTATTATTTTCGGCGAGTAACTGTTCAGAGATAATGCTGCGAGATACGTCTGGATTAGGCAAGCAAAGTATGACGATCTCACAATCATTTGTAATTTCAGCTAGGTTGGCTGCTGCGTGAAGACCTGAACTTGCTAAGTCAGCTAACTTGGCATCATCTGTATCAAAGCCAACTATATCAAAACCTTTGGTGAGTAGATTTTTCGCCATTCCACTTCCCATATTGCCAAGACCAATAAAACCGATTTTCATAAATACATAATAGCAGGTCACCACCACCGTTCGTTATTCGGTCATGGTACATAGATCATAGCCGCAAAAAACAAAGCCTTTTTGTCGAACGGCTGCCACAAGTATCTAGCGGTCTTTATGTGTATGTGTGATGAGATTTTTTCGCCGCAAACACTTACATAAATGGATAAATTATTGTATAATAGCTGGATTAAATTACAGATATGAAGCAAGGCACTACAAATCGAAAGAAACGTACAAAGGTTCTCATTAGTGAGGCTGAGCTTGCTGATGCACAAGAGAAGCTGACGTTCACATCCGAATACCATGACAAGGCGTTCAGCAGCAGTGAACGAAGCGTCAATGATCTAGCTGAATACTTTGCAGCTTCTAATAAAGGCACGAAACGCATACTGCCAAAAGAAAAACGTCGTTATGTCATCTATCTTCGTAAGTCGACAGACGACGAGTCCAAGCAAGTTCGCTCACTCGAAGACCAAAGAGCAGAGTGCCTAAAACTAGCAAGAAACGTGCTTGATATGAAGGTTCGTGAAGAAGATATTTTCGTTGAAAGTGCATCTGCAAAAACATCTGGCAACCGACCTATATTTGACACTGTACTGCAAGGATTCAGGATCGGCAAGTATCATGGTCTCATTTCATGGTCGCCTGATCGTGTATCACGCAACATGAAAGAAGCAGGTGAAGTGATTGAAATGATTGACCACGAAGAAATACAAGACCTTCGCTTTTGCACCTACCACTTCGAGAATACGCCGAACGGCAAGATGATGTTAGGCATTCTCTTCGCAACCTCTAAGCAGTACTCAGACAAACTGTCAGAGGACGTAAAACGAGGTACAGACGGCAATGCTGTAGAGGGTCGCTATAACGGCGCACTGAAGAAAGGCTATTATGTTGACCCGATCACTAACTATTTTATCCCCGATGCCTACAACTGGAACTTACTGCGTAAGGCTGTAGATATGAGGCTCTACGAAGGCTCTAACAACACTGATATTGCCTCGTTCTTGAACGCTGCCAAACTCACCGAACGCAAGAGCGAAGACGAGCAGCCTAAGCTCGTCAATGTCACTAAGCAAATGGTCGGGAATATCTTTGGAGACTCATTCTACTGTGGTCTTTATAAGTACGGTGACAAACTGGCAAATCTCGTTGATCTATACAACTTCAAACCTTTGATTACAGCGGATGAGTACATCCTGCTAAACGCTGAGGTTGCAAAAGATTTTGGCCGCACAACATCTGTAAAAACTAATCGCAATAAACGCCTAGACTATGGGCTGCTAAACAATAAGGTTATCTGCCACTACTGCAAAGTGCCTATGCAATTTCAAAACACTAAGATACAGCGTGGCAAAAATGCTGGTAGATATACGGTTAGCTACTACTGCCGTAACAAGGCCTGTCTACGTCATAATAAAGCCGAGCAAAAGAAGCAGGGTATTAGCCTATCTATGAGCATACGAGCCAAGTATGTACTTGCTGGTATTGAGTGGCAGTTGCGTCACATGACCAACAAGAGCGAACAAGCCTACCGTATGTACATCAACAAGCTGGAAGTACAAATCGCTACAAACAAGGCAATTTACAAACGCAAACTCGCCGAGGCTAAACAGTCACTAAAAGATAACGAGATGCAGTACGCTCGTTACCAGAACTTCCAAGTAAATGATCCTGAGGGCTACAAACGGCATCACAGTGGTAAGTTAGAGCAGCATCAACAGCTTATGCATCTCGATGCACAGGCTATTGAAGAGAATAAGGCCGAAATAGCCAAGCTAGACATTGCATTGCCGAATGAGGCAGAGTTCTACGAACTTATCAACCTGCATCTGTTGGACTTGCTCGAAACGAACGACATCATCAAATTAGATACCATTTGCAGCGAACTCGTTACGAACCTAGAGGCTGCAAACGACTCCACCCCTGTTATAAAACTAAATCCACCATACAATTTGCTGGTGGATTTAGCTGAAATATCTTCTGGTCGGGGAGACAGGATTTGAACCTGCGACCTCACGGTCCCAAACCGCGCGCGCTACCAAACTGCGCCACTCCCCGAAGGCGTAACAGAGGCAAACCCTAAAGGGTTTTTCTCGTCGCGCCGGCAAAATGGAATACATTTTGTCGGGCTGCTCTTTTCCCGGGCCGCAAAACTGCAGGACTCCAGGGGAAATAACAGTGGTGATTATACGGCATTTGGTACGTTTTTACCAGACCTGGCGGATATGTTCTGCAGACACTGCTTTGCCAGTTGTTTCATCGACATTTACCAACAACGCATTGAACTGGCTACGACCACCCGTCTCAAGCTCATTTTTAGTCTGGTAGCCGTCACGCCAGCGCGGAACAACAGAGGTAAACTTCACACCCAGTGACGAATCCAGCGAACCGCACATCCCCACATCGGTCATATGTGCCGTACCCTTCGGCAGGACTTCGGCATCGGCAGTCGGCACATGCCAGTGGTCGCCCACCGCTACACTTACTCGTCCGTCGAGGTAATAGCCGGCTATTACTTTCTCGCTACTAAAATCACCATGGAAATTCACCACGACTGCATCGCGCGGCTCATCAACTTGCGACCCCAGAATCTCATCGATCACCTTAAGTGGGTTGTCTGTTTCAACGTCAGCATGCCTGCCTACGATACCACCAAGCAAACTCACCATAAGCACTCGCTTGCCGCTTGCCGTTATATACTTATAGCCGGGCCCGGGACATTCACGCATATTTGCAGGCGCTGTCACCGGAGCGTCTGCACTCTCCAAAAGTGGAACAATGCTGGGCTTATCCATTGTGTGATTACCACCGCTAAACCCATCTACACCCAGTGTTTTCAGGCGCTCGTAGTCCGCGGCACTTAGGCCCTTGCCTTCGCTCACATTCTCGGCCTGAGCAATCACCACATCAATGCGGCGATCTTGGCGTAGCTGCGGCAACACTTTCTCCACAGCTGCTATACCCATCTCGCCCATTACATCACCGATGTATAGGATATTCATTTCCGATTATTTTCCAGCACTTTAGGGAGCCGTGTCTCAAATGAAATAACCGGAATACAATCTACTTGCTCATCAGTCACATCGTATTCAGCGCGGTACGCAACCTCAACACTTCCATGACACACCTTAGCCCAATCCAAGCCGAGCTTCCCGGCCAATTCACGCAGGCTTTTTTCGTCGGGGCCCTCAATCTCTATGTATGGCTTAATCCACGGCCATTCATCAAGCTCAATCTCAAAATCGTCGAGCCGCCAACTCTCCCTTTTAGTCTCCTGATATGTCTTAGATTCCAGCCCGATTGATTCCAAAAAACTACAGGATGCATCAAAATTATCCACTGTAAGGCTTACCTCGTGCGTTCCATCGATTTCGCGATTGTTCAGTTGCTTGTAGCTCATAGTAACTTTGTCACCCTCATCGCGCACGCGCACCCAGCCGTTGTGCTCCTTGTCCAATCGCAAGTCCGGAAAATCAAAATTCTTGCGTCTCATAATTCGCATGAGCACCTTACAGGTTGCGCCAAGCGCCTTCAGCTTAACACGCAACTCGTCGTGATTGACATCAAGAAATTTGGCTTCAATTTCTGGCTTCATGTTTACTTGGCGAATTCTATGGCACGGGTTTCGCGGATGACATTCACTTTGATAGTGCCTGGGAAGTTCATGCTGGATTCGATCTTGGTGGCGATGTCGCGCGCCAAGCGAATGGCGGTGAGGTCATCAACCTGTTGCGGACGCACAAACACACGCACTTCGCGGCCGGCGCTTATGGCGTAGGATTTCTCGATGCCGTTGAAGCTATTGGCAATGTTTTCGAGATCCTTCATGCGTTCCACAAAGTTCTCGGCAGAGATATTTCGAGCACCGGGGCGGCTGGCGGACACGGCATCACAAACGCGTACAATGAGCGCTTCCACGCTAGTAGCCTCAACATCGTCATGATGTTGCTCGGCGGCCAGTGCGACAGCTTCGGGTGCACCATATTTGCGCAGCATTTCACCGCTAATGTGGTGGTGCTTGCCCTCCATCTTGTGAGTCAACGCCTTACCAAGATCGTGCACTAGGGCTGCATATTTGGCGGTCTTTATGTCAGCGCCAAGTTCTTCGGCGATGATGCCGGCGATGTGCGCCATCTCAGTAGAGTGCTTGAGCACGTTCTGGCCGTAGCTGGTACGGTATTTAAGCTCGCCGAGCAAATGCAGCACTTCTTTTGGAATGCCGATGACACCGACTTCGCGGGCAGCGTCTTCACCGGCCCGTACCACGTCCTTTTCAACCTGTTTCTGAGCCTTCTCGACGACTTCTTCGATACGGCCCGGATGTACGCGGCCATCTTTTAAGAGAAGTTCGAGAGCAATGCGTGCAACTTCACGGCGGACTGGGTCAAACGAGCTCAAGACGATGTAGCCAGGCGTGTCATCCACCATGATATCCACACCGGTAGCGCGCTGTAATGATTGGATGTTGCGGCCTTCCTTACCAATGATACGCCCCTTCATCTCCTCGTCTTCCAGCTTCACACTTGTTACAGTGCGCTCGGCCGTGACTTCGCTGGCCATACGTTCCATGGCAGTAGCGATAATCAGCCCCGCCTGCTCTTCGGCATTATCCTTCGCTTCGTTCTGCAGCTTAGCAACCAGACCCGTCAGGTCACTCCGAATATCGCGCTCGGTCATTTGCATCAGCTTTTCGGCCGCTTCTTTTTTATCGAGCTTAGTGATTTTTTCTAGCTTTTCTTGCTGCTTGCCACGGATGTCGCGAATCTCGTTCTTGAGCTGCTCCACTTCGTCTTCACCACGGCGCAGGTTCTCGGTGCGCTTATCGAGCTCGTCTAACTTGCGATCGAAAGTTGCTTCGCGCTGTACCAGGCGATTTTCGAGGTCTTTTAGCTCATTGCGACGTGCTTTTTCGTCTTTGCGAGCCTCTTCGGCCACTCTACTGGCTTCATCGCGAGCCGCCTGCAAGACTTTGTCGGCTTCCTTTTTGGCTTTGGCAAGCTCTTTGGCAGCCTTATCTTCGTTAGCAGCATTTTTCCGTCTCTCTATATATGTGCTTCCACCATAACCCACACCCAACCCAACCACAGCGAGCAGCACTGCAACTATTTCCATGTTTTTCCTTTCTGTAAGTAACAGACCGACGTCCCGCAGAGCAATCGCTATCACTTCACTAGCTTGCCAGGACAGATCTGAATATCAAATAAAAATCGTACAGTTGGATTTGTCCCAAAACAACAATTCCTAGATTCAATAATACGCTCTCGGTGTCAAGCGCGTCAACTTAGTGCTATTTCTTAGGTAGGGTGATGTGGGCATCCGCGCCGTAAAACGGTAGCGCTAGCGAGTCATCTTCGCCCGCCTCAAGCCTCCGTATGCCCATTTCGAGCCACTCCGGGTTCTGTGTAGCAACAATAGGAAGTTGATAGCTGTAGCTCAGTGCATTCGCAACCGTCAAGCCAATGCGTAGGCCCGTAAAGCTGCCGGGACCCTGGAAGCAGACGATGCCTTGCACATCTTGCCAACCCTTTTGGTGGCCGGCCAGTAGCGCTTCAATCTTGCGGTGGATAGTCTCGGCCAATTGCCGATGTGCCGGCCAGGTTTCGTAGGCTAGTTGTGTCTGGCCGTCATATAGCCCTATTTCAGACTCCGGCTTATCAGTGCGGATGGTGAGAATAATCATGATTTGAGGCCCTCCAGCAAATAGACTAGCTCTGCCGGATACGAAATAGTGACGTGCCGGGTTTCGTCACCGGTTTGATCTATACGGACGGTCATGCGTGCTTCCGGCAACACATCATGCACGATATCGCCCCACTCTACCACGGTTACGTACGCCGGGTCACCGATGATTTCACCCAGCTCATCGCCCATAATGCCCGCCTCGCCCAAGCGGTAGAAATCAAAATGCGCAATGGTGAACTTGGGTGCCTGATATTCACGACTCAGTGTAAATGTGGGGCTACCCACTCGGTCATCACTGCCAGCTCCACGCACTAGACCACGGGTAAACGTCGTTTTGCCGCCACCGAGGTCACTCACCAGCTCCAGCACCTCACCACCGCGCAGCTTACGCCCGAGCGATTCGGCGAGCTGTTCGGTCTCGGCGGAGCCGGTGGAGCCAGTTTCCCAAGTCATGACGGTACTCATATACCCCATATCCTACCGCGAGTACGGCAACGGCAGCAAGCACATATGGATGAATCGGCGCCGGTGCAGCCGTCTCCGTACCACTAGCTGCGCTACTCAGTGTATTCGCCGCGGTAGTTGAAGCACCTTTGACGCTACCTGGGCTTGAGCTGTTTTTGCTGCTCGAAGGTTTACTGGCGGTCTTGCTAGCCGTAGACGTCTGCTTGATGACATTGGCAGCGTTCGGCGTTGCCTGTGCCGTCCAGTACCATTTGCCGTTTGCAAGCGACCAGGCCTGGCCATCTTTGGCAGCCCCATAGGCATCAGTCTGGCTGAGCGGGTTGCCGAATGGGTCGAGTAGGTCGGCCTGACCGCTCGTATTACTCAGGCTCAAACCGGTGTCACCGGAGTAAAATGCCGTGAAGCTCTGTGCGGGCAATATGGTGCCATCAGGGAAAACATAGCTATGTTTGGTAGTAGTGCCTGTTTGCAACGTAAAGCCTATCAGGTGGAACTCAGCTGAATTAGGATTGTAAAGCTCAATGAATTCATCGGTGTCGTCGTTGCCTGTGCCGTCCGGGTTAGGTAGGAGCTCGGTAATCTGCGGTGCGGCCAAGCCGATATCCTCACTGGGCAAAACCGGCCCGGTGGCGGCCGACGTGTCGCTTGCCAAACTTACGATAGTGGCCGGTGCTTGCTGGCCAGTGGTTAGCAAATTACCAGGGTTAGTAGGTGGCACAGTGGCACCCGCACCTGTCTGCACAGCCTGCATGCTGCACTGGTTCGCCGGGTCTGGTCGCACCGCCTGCCAGGCGCCCGCTCCTGGGGTTGGGACCGACTGCTGGCGCAGCCACGAGAGTGACGTACCGCTCGGAACTACCACCGATGTTGCAGCAGGAGAAACCTTAAGCGTGTCATTGCCCTTGGAGGTTGATTTGGACCAACCAACATAGTCCGTAACTGTCGGCAAAATAAGATCACCAGCGGTAGTCTGCTGGGGCAATTGCAGTACCTCGGCAAAGCCAGAGGTCGTACTAAAACCCAGCGAGACAGTATCAACCGTCATCTGATAGCAGATGGCAGACGCGCCGTCACTCAGCATGTAGTAGCTCTGCGGAGCAAGGGTGCCGCTGAGCGGAATCAGCTTGCTGCTGGTCGCCTGCGTAAGGTCATTATTATTGAAATACTCAAGCTCAAAACCACTCAGATTCACACTATTGCTAGCACTCGGGTTATAGAGCGTAAAGAACTGGCCATCGCTAGTTGTAACCTTGAACTGGCTAATGACCAGCTGTGGCGCACCGGCAGCCACAGCTGTTTTTATAGGTACTAATGCGATACCGACAAACAAAGTAACTATTCCCACCCGCAACAGACGATTCTGGAATTTCACGGCAAGTACCTCGTATATGGAATTTGTAGCTGCAAGTTTACTGAACGCTACTGCGTACGGCAAGCAAGAGCTTTTTACATTACTATTTTTTACAACATTTTGTAGGGCCGGTCTGGGACGCGCTATACTATAAGCATGTTGCAACTGAGTGAGAGTTTGCTAAACAAACCAGTCATGAGTCTACGCACCGGCCAGCCAGTGGCTACCGCGCTAGAACCCATCATCAATCCCAACAACTTAAAGATCGAGGGCTTTTACTGCAGCGACCGCTTCAGTAAGGACGAGCTGGTGTTGCTCTACCAAGATATCCGCGATATCATCCCGCAGGGCTTCGTGGTTGACGATCACGATGTGCTGACACCGGCCAGTGAGCTTATACGCCTCAAAGAGACTATGGACATCGATTTTAAACTCATCGGCAAGCCGGTTGAAACCACTTCCAAGCAGCACATTGGTAAGGTTAGCGATTACGCCACCGAGATGGAGACCATGTACATACAGAAATTGTATGTCTCGCAAAGCATGTTCAAGAGCTTTACCAGCGGTAATTTGGGGGTAGACCGTAACCAAATCAACGAGATTACTGACAAGAAGATCATCATTAACGAACTGCTCAAGGGTACGCCCGCAGCCGCCGGCGTAGCCGCTTAATCTAGCTCATTCAGCACCAATTTTATATCATCGTAGCTGAAGCCTTGGCGAGCCAAGTACTGCATCAGTTTCAGATTGTCCTGGTACTTGCTCTGCTTGCGCTTGCGAGCTATAAGCTCTCTTAGCACAGCACGCTCATCGGTCTCATCTTCGCTGAGAACCTGTTCGATTATGTCATCGGCGATCCGTTTTTGCTTGAGCTCCTGGCTAAGCCTGCGCTTACTCACCGACTTCAGCAGTCGCCGCGTGTTCACCCATGCCTCGGCGAATTTTTCGTCGTCCACCAGGCCAAGCCTGTCCAATCGCTCCAGGAGCTGCTTCGACAAATCATCATCGTAGCCTTTGCGACGAAAATAGTCGCTAAGCTCCCAGCGGCTGCGCATACGGCGCGCCACATAGGCTATAGCCAATCCATACGCTTTGTCGTCGGCCGAGAGCTTCTTGTAGGCTTTGAGCTGCTGCTCGTCTAGCTCTTGGCCGTTGTGCAGGCCTTGTTCCAGCAACGCATCGGCGCTGAGGCTGAATGCATATTTCTCGTCAACATAGATCGAGTATCGCCCCTTGAGCCGCTCTTGCTGTTTTATGGCCGTGATGTTCATGGCGCGTTCCGGCGCCCCAACGCTTCGATGAGTTCAAGCTTGCAAAAGTTTCTCATCGCTACCACCACTACTCCCACGTACGTGCTTGGTTCTTGTGTTCCTTCTGGATGAACGCTTGCTCCAAGCTAATGCCCAGTTGGTTGCACAGGTCGAGCAAAATGATGAACACATCGGCCGCTTCGTCGGACAAGCTATCGCCGGCCGTGCGATCGGCGCGAGCCTTTAGGCTGGCTTCGCGCCGGGCCGCCCGGGCAAACTCACCCGCTTCCTCGAGTAGCAGCATGAACTTCTGGCTAACCGTCTCGTCATCAAATCCCCGCTCCTGCATCACTTGCTGCACATATTGTTGATAGGCTACTAGCGTTGCATTCTGCGTGTCATTTGCGCTCGTCATGTTATTCCTTCATAGAGGCTTCGCGTACCTTTTCGGCTACCTCGGCCTGCACGGTAGAATTCTCTTGCAAGTACGTCTTGGCGGCTTCGCGGCCCTGACCAATCTTTTCACCATTGTAGGCAAACCAAGCACCTGCCTTTTCGACGATGTTGAATTTAACCGCCAGGTCCAGAATGTCACCGGCAGTGCTGATACCTTGGTTGTACATGATGTCGAACTCGGCTTCGCGGAATGGCGGCGCAATCTTGTTTTTCACCACCTTTACCCGAGCACGGTTGCCAATCACGGCATCGCCAGCTTTGATCTGGGAAATGCGGCGAATATCCATACGCACGCTGGCGTAGAACTTCAGCGCGTTACCACCGGTGGTGGTTTCAGGATTGCCGAACATCACACCGATCTTCATACGGATCTGGTTGATGAAGATTACCGTGGTCTTGGAGCGGCTGATAACACCGGTCAGTTTGCGCAGAGCCTGGCTCATCAAGCGGGCCTGGAGGCCCATTTGTGGGTCACCCATGTCACCTTCGATTTCAGCCCGGGGCACCAGAGCCGCTACGGAGTCAACCACGATGAGGTCCACGGCACTTGAGCGCACCAATGTCTCGGTAATTTCTAGCGCCTGCTCACCGTTGTCTGGCTGGCTCAGCAGTAAGTTCTCTACATCCACGCCGATACGCTTAGCGTAGGCTGGGTCGAGTGCGTGCTCGGCGTCGATGAATGCTGCCGTGCCGCCCGCCTTTTGGACCTCTGCAATAGCGTGCAGGCTTAGCGTAGTTTTACCAGAGCTTTCCGGCCCGTAGATTTCTATGATACGGCCGCGGGGGATACCACCGCCTAGTGCTAGATCAAGCGACAGACTGCCGGTAGGCGTCGTTTCCACATTCACCGCATGAGCCTCGCCCAGCTTCATTATCGAACCCTTACCAAACTGTTTTTCGATGGTTTCTAGCGCCAAACCTAACGCCTTTGTCTTGCCATCGGTTGCGCCTATTGGCTCAGAAGACGCCTCTACTTTAGGTTTGTCTGTGGTGGCCTTTGCCATACTCTCCGTCCTTTCGTCTACGGTGGTCTCGGCGACCACCTGCATCAAATAATGTTGTACCTTCAGGTATACGCGCCACCCACACCATTTGCAAACTAAAATCCATTTCTATAGGACGGACCTATAGAATGGGTTTTATACTTCGTTTGTGCTGGCTAGTTCGTGCTTCAAGATGTCCATCATCTCTTTATTTTGCTCGTAATCTTCCACAAACTGCAGGTATTCGTCCGGATCAGAAAAGAGATCTAGAATTCTATTTGGTGTAATCCATTCATCTGACACTTGATGCAAATAATACGGCAAACTGGAGTATTCATAATCTCGCCATTGCCGCGGATTGAGGTGAATATACCGGGTAATGTGCTCCAAGTAGGAATCGTCCGATATGCGGGATGCTTTATAGCGCGATTCAAATAACGGACCACTCCGTTTGTGCCGCTTATTGAAGTACATGCTGTAGCTGGTGAGCAAGCTACGCATAAATTCCGTCATAGCACCCTGCTGACGCTGGTATATGAGCAGATGGACGTGATTTGGCATCAAGCAAAATGCCACCAGTTCAATCTTGTTGTAGTAGTTGGGGAACGAGAGACCGGCAGAGTTCCTTGTCTCCTCAAGTGAAAGGTAGCGGGCAAAAAGTTGCAATATCCTTTCAAAATCGGCCGCATCGCGGAAGATGCGCGATCGATTACCGCCACGAAAATATACGTGGTAATAGCTCTCGGGCACATCTTGTTTCAGAATATTCTTACTCGGCATACAGATGTATTACACCACATTTTATCAACCTATAGGACGGACCTCACAAAATTACAACAGAGGTGGCGATATTATATTGCTTGTGGTTTTCGTATATACTACTAAATAATTATGCGCGTATCTGATGACTTGGTGGAGAAGTTGCTCGCCGCAACCGGTAAGTTCAGTGAAGATCAGCTGAAAGCCCTCCGCGAACAAGAGAAAAACGATAAAAAGCCCCTGCAAGATGTAGTGGTCACCACCAACACGCTCAGCGAAAAGGAGCTTACCAAGCTGTACGCCGAGGAAATCGACGTACCGTTTATAGAGCTCAACCCCAAGGAGCTACACAAGGACATCCTCAAGCTCATTCCGGAACGCATCGCCAGGCAATACGAAGCCGTAGCGTTCGACGTGGATGAAGATGGCGTGGTGCTCGTTGCCATGGAAGATCCCGACGACGTACCGGCCATAAGTTTTCTGCAAAAACAGCTTGGCCAACCGGTGCGCGTGCACATCGCCACTAGTGCCATGATCCAGGCGGCACTCGACCAGTACAACGACACCAATGTGGGTACCGAGCTTGCCAAAGTGATGGCTATAGAAGACAAGGAGCCCGAAGAAGACGAGCCGCTCAGCGAAAAGGACGTGGCCGAAGACTCACCCATCGCTCAAACGGTAAACCTCATCATCGACTACGGCGTAAAAGCCGGCGCCAGCGACGTGCACATTGAACCGCGAGAGAACTTCGTGCTAGTCCGCTACCGTGTCGACGGAATCTTACGGGAGGCCAACAAACTGCCACGCAAGGTGCTAAATTCGCTCATCAGCCGCATTAAAATCCTTGCCAACCTAAAAATAGACGAACACCGCGCACCGCAGGACGGCCGGTTCAAGATATCGGTGAGTGGGCATATTTACGCGCTGCGCGTTTCTACGCTGCCTATCGTGGACGGCGAAAAGGTAGTTATGCGCATCTTGGATGAGTCAAGCAAAGCTGCCACGCTCGAAGAGCTGGGCTATTGGGGCAACTCGCTTACCGCCGTACAGCATGCCATCGTCCAGCCGCATGGCATGATATTGGTCACCGGCCCAACGGGTTCTGGCAAGTCCACCAGCCTCTTTAGTGTACTGAGCATGCTTAATAGCCCCGGCGTCAATATCAGCACCGTGGAAGACCCGGTGGAGTACCGCGTAGTAGGCGCTAACCAGACCCAGGTAAACCCGGTGGCGGGCATGACATTCACCAGCGGCCTCCGTGCCCTACTCCGCCAGGATCCAAATATCATCATGGTGGGAGAGATCCGCGATAGTGAAACGGCTGACCTGGCCGTGCAGGCTGCCCTCACCGGACACTTGGTGTTCAGCACACTACACACCAACAACGCCGCCACCTGCCTGCCCCGCTTGCTCGACATGAATATTGAGCCGTTCCTTATCGCCAGCACCGTCCGGGTCGTCATCGGCCAGCGCTTGGTTCGTAAACTCTGCCCTGATTGCCGTGAGGACTATGTCCCCGATAGTGCCGCCCTAGCGCAGATAGCTAAATCATTTGAGCTTCAGAATGCCGAGGCCATGAGCCGCCTGCACAAACTGGAGGGTGAAGCGCTCGATGCGGGCATCGGCGTCAAAAACCTCAGCAAGACCAACAAAGCATCATCGGCCGAACTCGCCACCACCGAAAAAGCTATCACCAAGCTCTGGAAACCACACGAAGAGGGGTGCGACAACTGCAACCACACGGGCTACCGCGGACGTATGGGCATTTACGAAGTACTCACCAATAGCACCAAGGTGCAGCAGCTTATCATCAGCACTGGCACCAGCGAAACTATTGAGACACAGGCTATCCAGGAAGGCATGGTAACCATGCAGCTCGACGGCCTGGTGAAAGCCCTGCGTGGACAAACAAGCATAGAGGAGATACTGCGCGTAACGGCGTCCGAAAGTTAGCATTATGACATTTACTTATAAAGCACTTCGCAAAGATGGCTCCTCCGTAAACGGCACCATAGAGGCTGCCGACCACGCCGCAGCCCTGGCCAGCCTGGCACACCAAGGGTTACACCCGCTGGTGGTAAAGGCGAGCAATAGCAGCAAAACCAAAGCTGGTGGCCTGAGGTTTGGCAAACATGTTAAGACGGCCGAGCTAGTGATATTCACCCGCCAGTTTTCTACCATGATTTCTGCCGGCGTGCCTTTATCTCGCGGCCTGGCCACCCTGCAGGAAAGTCCGAGCAACCCTTATTTCCGAGAGATCCTTGCCTCTGTCTGCAAGGATGTGGAGGGTGGTGCACCGCTGGCAGATGCGTTTGCGAAGTTTCCTAATGTATTCGACGAGGTGTTTGTAAACATGGTACGGGCCGGCGAAGAAGGCGGTATTTTGGATGAGATACTCAAGCGCCTCGCCTTGCAGGTAGAGCTCAACGCCAGCATCAAGAAAAAGATAAAAGGCGCCATGACATACCCTACCGTTATCCTTACGGTAACCGTCATAGCTTTCTTTGGCATCATGCTGGTAATAATGCCGAAGATTTCGAGCATCTTTCAGCAGCTTGGTGGCCCGGGCGCACAACTGCCCATCTATACACGCATCCTGCTGAGTTTTAGCCATCTTTGCCAGCAATACGCGCTTTTTGCGCTGCCCGTGGTAGCGTTCATTGCCTACATGGTGCTGCGCTACATCAAAACGCCACGCGGCAAATACCAATTCCACGCGCTCATGCTGCGCACCCCCGTCGTCAAGACCATCATTACCAAGGTCGCCATCGCTCGTTTTTCGCGCACTTTTTCCTCACTCATGGCAGCCGGCGTTGGCGTGCTGGACGCGTTGGCGGTAACCGGCGGAGCCATCGGCAATAAGGTTATCGAGAAAGAATTAGCCTACGCAGCTGAAGAGGTAAAAAATGGCCGCCAGCTCTCGGAAGTCTTGGGCGAAAGCCCTCATTTTCCACGCATAGTTTCGCAGATGTTGGCCGTGGGCGAGGAAACGGGCAAGACCGATGTAGTGCTGGTAAAGGTGGCGGATTTTTACGAAGAAGAGGTAGCTACTACCATCGACAGCCTGGCGTCTATCATCGAGCCTGTCATGATTATATTCATGGGTGCGGGCGTCGGCCTCATCGCCGCAAGTGTGATGGGTCCAATCGCTAACTTGAGCACGCAAATACACTAGCTTGATTTTAGGGGTAGATTGGCTGTCACCTCTTGACGGCACGGAGCTTATGGTTATAATGGGCCTTAGGCTTGTACATTGCTACCTAGCTGGCAATACAGAGCAAAACAATAACTATCAACTTAGAGGAGGGTGGGCCCTTATGGTTTCACTTAAAAATAGATCAAAAGGCTTTACGATCGTTGAGCTTTTGATTGTCATCGTCGTCATCGCTATCTTGGCGACCTTGGTCATCGTTACCTTCACCGGTATCCAACAAAAAGCACGCGACAGTCAGCGCCAAACTGACATTAACGCACTGGACAGCCACATTGAGGCTTACTATGCCCAATCAGGCGCCTATCCTACAGCAGCAATGCTTAACGACAGCACTTGGCGTGCAGCTAATATGAAGGGTCTCGACCCAGAAGCGTTGAAAGATCCAAAGGCAACCAGCCCAGACATCGGTACTGGCGCAGCCACAGCAAACCAATACGGTTACGACGCTAAAGCGGCTGGAGTGGCATGTCCAGCTGCAACCGGAACAGGTGCAGCTATGGTTTCCACTTGCGATAGCTTCACACTGACCGCTACCCTGGAAGCAGGCGGCACCTACACCAAGCAGAGTAACTAGTTCGTAGTTCACTTGCAAAAAACCGGAGCTTAACTGCTCCGGTTTTTTTATATTTCATCAAGATCTAATATCCGTCTGCTACCATAGCCTCTGCCCTTTCAGCAAAAAGGCTCGAGCCAAAGGTTGGCTCGCCTAGCTCTTTCACAACATGAGAGGATTTGGTTCAGTTGTCCAGAAAGCTCTGGAGTGCATTTGCAGCATTTATTATGCCGCTTGCACTAACCGCAGCAGGAGTTTTCACAAACCAACCGTCGGCCCAAGCCGACCCCACCGTGACCACCATTCCCTGGCCTGGCAACCCATTGCCATATGCTGCAATATACGCACATGGCGATAGCTCGTTCACGGTCGCCGAAGACAATTGCGTCTCAACGGCTACTGGTACGACAAGTATCGTAACCGAGAACACAGGCTTGAGCACTGTCAACAAGGTGCTACAGGGCACCGGCGGTTGGAGCACAACAAACTGCGATCAAACGACTGTCCCGGGCAGCGATGGAACGATCTACTTCATCCAACGTAATCCAGCAGGCTCACAACGGCTTATTGCCGTGCGTAACAGCGTGACACTTTGGACACGTGGACTCAGTTTTTGCAGCTCAACCGCTTCAGTAAACGAGCTCAAGCTTGGCTACGATGGTAACCTATACGCATCTATCAGTACTGGGTGCGGCACATTAATGCTCGTAGGGATAAATAGCGCTACCGGTCAGCAGAGGTTCACAACGCAACTGCCATCATCTGACGCAACGTTCGGTAATGAGATTCACCCCTACTCCACCGGAGTTGCTGTCAGAAATAACGGCAGCCGTGTCTACTATTACACATATAGCGGGACACCAGAGACGCCACTGACTTTCGTTCCACCAACTCCATACATTTCATACGTGTCCGGAACTATTGCAGTAACAGCATCAGGAAGAACTTTTCTGATTGACCCTGGCAACCACACTCTGTTCTACAAAGATACGGATAGCCAGACAGTCCATGTAATCGCCTTATCGAACAGCGACACATTGTCGCAAGTCTTCGCAACGCCCGCCGGCGGAGTTATTGCAAATTTCTCGAGAAGTGGGGTTCCGTACTTCGATTACTTTGACTCAAGCGGAACAAAGCTTTACGAGAAGAACCTATACAGTGACGACCGAGGAAGTCCAAACGCTCTTTACCACGAGGTAGTAGATAGTCTAGGCAACTACCTAGTAGAACGCCGGATCAGCCTGCCAGCCCATCAAAATGATCAGTATGTCTTCCTAGACTCATTCGATGCATCTGGCACAGCAACACAGTTGTTCGACAGTGGGAGCATTGCAGGCTCTAGCACCAAAACGGACTATTTTTCCTTGCCTACGCAAAGCAGCGGCATGCCGCTCAGCTTGGCAGATGGAAAGATATACATTCCATTGTGTTACTATGGAGCACCACTAGGAGGCGGACCTGCAACCGGCTGCCTCAACCCCTCCGTCGTTTCAATCACCATTCCGGGAAGTTTCGACTACCCCCGGTCGGCGGCATTTGCGGCACAAGCAGGAAAAGCAAATTATGTGGCGCTGGGTGATTCGTACAGTTCGGGCGAGGGTAACCCATCGTTCATCGCTCCAAGCGACACAGATGGATGCCACCGGAGCTTCGCCGCCTATCCAACGCTTGTCGCCCTGGCCAGCAACTCAAGCCTACGAGCCTTCGTAGCATGCTCTGGCGCAACAACAAACGATGTCGTCAACGGCCACGACGGAGAACCGAGCCAGCTCGATTCACTCGATGCAGGCACGGATACCGTGACAATCACCGTCGGCGGTGACGATGCCGAGTTCTCGGATTTTGCCGAGGAATGCGTCATCGGCACGTGTGACTCTGCAAGCGCACAGTACCAAACGACGATGGAGATCATCGGCGATCCGTTGTTACTGCAAGCAAGTTTGGAATCACTGTTCGAACAGGTGCGTTCGGCCACACCAAACGCTGTCATCGACGTAGTAGGCTACCCCGATGTAGTCGCACCCGGCGGCAACTGCCCGACATATCTTTCGAGCGGCGAGCAGATTGCGGTAGAAACGGTCGTCACCGGGCTGAACAACGATCTGCGGACAGCAGTTTCGGATTCCGGCAGCGGCTTCCAGTTCATCGATCCGACCGTGACCGGTTCGCCGTTCGATGGGCACGACCTGTGTTCAGCGGACAGCTATTTCAATGGTCTGAGTATTCCGCAGACGCAATATTCGTTCCACCCGAATGCAGCTGGCCAGGCTGCGTACGCTGAGCTGATCGCGAACAACATGTAAGAAATTGCAGCAAAGCTGAAAGGGCACGCCCCCTTGTTCTCTCGCACACCGTGCGGGCATCGAACAAGGGGGCGCTTTCATAGCTACTTACTTATCGTTACGGGCGGGTCAGGACCTCACGACAGCTCAGAATGTCATACGATCTAGTCACTGGGTAGCTAAGCGGAGCGCATGCAGCACTTAAGCCTGGAACCGACTTCACCAAGGCAAGCACCTAGTTCTAGTTCTTTCTGAAAAACCGGAGCGATTAAGCTCCGGTTTTTGTATAATAAAGCATAAGCATGAAAATAAATCTGCGTAGGCAGTTGGGCAAAGATGGGTTTACGGCCGTTGAGTTCATGGCTGCCTGCGTCGTCCTGGGCATCATTGTCATCGGCCTGGTAGATGCCTACAACTCAATCCGCAGTTCCTACACAACGGCACGGCAGCTCAATGAGATATACACCGTGCTCAGTGCCTGCCCAGAGGTAGACCGCGCCCTAGAATTCAACTCACTCACATCTACGAACAACTGCTACCCCAACAACAGTTTCCCAGTAGAAAACGGTGGCAGTGGGACAATTACCTACACCCCAACACTTACCGTCACCAATACCTCAGCGCTGCCCAGTAGTGACCCATTGCAAACAGTGCCCGATTCCAAGGTTGTAAATATAAGCGTAGGCTTCCCTGCTCCAAATACGAGCGCGCCTGCCCTGCAGCTTCGTATGCTAATTACACGAAACGGCATAGGGCAGCTATGATACACTTCTACAAACGCAAGCTCAGAAAGTCAGGTGACACCCCTGCGCGCTCTGCCGGCTTTACAATCGTTGAGCTAATTGTAGTCATGACCCTAACCGTCATGTTTTCAGGGCTTATAATGACCTTCTTCCTGGATCTGTGGGGCAGCACAGCCACACTCGAAAACGACAGCGAAACGTTCGTAAGCCGTGAGGATGCGGGCGATTCACTCCGAGATGCCTTCAACGCTGCCAGTGGCCTCGTAAATCAGAACGGCATCGCCGACCCCCACACCAACAATCCCGACCCCAGCATCAGCTCAAACACTTTCTGGGTACCCATCCACGCCATTCCGGGTACCACCTCCATGCCCAGCACTGGCACAACGCCTGTTTTATACTTTGAGTCCCCCAGCATCAACAGCTCTAGAAACTTCATAATGAACGGCACCCAGTCATATAAAGATGACTTCGTTTTATATCTGGATTCGAGTACCAAAAGCCTAATGCTCCGCAGCCTCGCAAACCCAAGCGCCACCGGTGACCGGATAACCACCAGCTGCCCGCCCACACAGACAACCGCTAGTTGCCCGGCAGATAGAACAATAGCGAGCGACATCAGCTCGGTAAGTAAACGATACTTTTCGCGCTCGGGCAATTTGCTTGATTGGACATCCATCACCGACCCCCTCACTGGTAACTACATTGGCCCAGATTTCCCTTCTGTAGAAGTACTAGAGCTTACACTGAACTTGCATCGCAAATCCACACTGCACGGTGGCGCCGACACCAGTAACCAAACTATAGTACGTATAGCGTTCAGGAACGGATAGCAGACATGAAACGATCGCACGCCACACCATTCATCATCAAACAACCTCGCGGATCCATACTCGTGACCATCTTGGTGCTCATGATGTTTTCCACCAGTCTTCTGCTTGGCCTGGATATACTAGCCAACGCAAATTTGTACCGCGCACGTGGGCGAATCTTCGTCCTGCAGGCACAATATAGCGCCGAGTCTGGAGCCGATGCGGCCATTGCAACACTCAACAGCGGCAACACGACCTACGCAGGGACTACGAGTGATGTGCAAGTGCTTTCAACATCCAATTACAAAGCTACCTACTCTACAGCCGTATCCGCTGGCAGCAGCGACAAGCAGCGCATCATCATTGCAACCGGAAAAGTATATACCCCGGCAAGTGCGGCAACCCCGACCTACACCCGCAAAATTCGCGTTACCACAGAACGGAGCTCTACCGAAACCGCATCATCAGTGCTCAGCCGAAACATCATAGAAATAGCTAGCGGCGTCAAAAATCTATACGCTCGTGATGTTTATACCAATGGCTTCATAGACATGGCAAAAAATACCACGAATCTGGTAGCCGAAAACATAACGGTCGCAGGCAAAAACACTGGTGCCGGCAACTGCTCCATAGGTGGCTCGGGCAATCTAGTAAAGCCAAGCAGTTTTTCGAACCCTGCCCAAACAAAAACCAACCTTATGCTCGCCTACAATAACTGCCTATCGCCGCCCGGCAATACGAGCAACAGCGACTTTAACGTTTCCCCCAACAACACGAATGTATCGACAGTGCAATCGACCTACATACCCTGGAGCCAGTACATGGACTCCAGCTATCAAAACGCACCCGGCGGCTGCGCCGACTGGACCAGCGGCACATCGCCGCGCGACATTCCCAGCACCGGCAATACCAAAAAGACGCACTACCCCAACAGCTCCAGCAACATCGCAACCACATGCGGGACAAACGGAGACCTAAACCTTGGCTCTATAACATATGTACTGCACGATAATATCCACATCCGGGCAAATCTATGCGCTGCAAGCGGATGCACACCAACATTCACCAACCCATCGTCGAGCATCGTATACGTGTTTGTGGAGGGAACCATCAATTTCACCTCCGTTACCACTACGAGCGGTAGCGGCCCTATTGTATTTATTGCCTACGGCGCAGATCCTGCGTCTAAGGCGGGAAGCTGCCCATATGGTGGATCAATTTATATCGGGCAGCAGGGCAACAGCAGTGTAAACGCCCCCGCGGCATATTTCCTCGCTACTAACGGACTCTGTATAGACGGAACCAAATTCTCAGTAAGTCCAGCACTGGGAGGTATTGGCGGCAAAAACATCTACGTCGCCTCAAACCCAAGCACACCCCGTGACCTTGCGCTCGACCCCAATTTCCCCGTAAGCGCCATCCCTGTTGACTTGTCTTGGCGTGAATCAGGCTACGAGCGACTATGATACTTCTCACCGAAGTTTTATGCTATTATAAGCATAAGAAAAATACATATGCTTAGATGGGCAGCACGTGATACAACCTAGTACACTTTTTTACGAAGATAAACCCTTATTCGGTTTAGATATCGGCCATGGCAAGGTGCGGGTAATGCAGCTTGCCCCAGGCAAACAACGACCGCGTCTAGTCGGCTACGGTGAGGCCACGTTCGATTCCAACGCTATAAAAGACGGCATTATCGTGACGCCAGAAGTTGTGGCCGAAGCGATACAAGGCCTTTTTCGCCACCATCTGGTCGGCGACATAACCACTAATCGCGCTGCCATGGCGGTGCCCATGGCCCGCGCCTTTACCCGCTCTATGGAAGTACCCAAGCTGAGCGCCAAAGAGCTGGCCGAAGCCGTACAGAACGAAGCCGAGCAATACATTCCGGCCGCCATAGATGATTTGTACACCGACTACACACAGGCGGGTGCCAGCGACAACAAAACCAACATACTGATAGTGGGCATGCCCAAACGCATCATCGATTCTTACTTGATGCTTTCACGCCTGCTTGGGCTAGAAACCATTGCGCTACAAACATCCAGTGGCGCCGGTGCCTACTTGTTCGGGCGAGACCCGCAAAGCGACATCCCCTCTTTGCTTATAGATTTCGGCAGCAACAGCGCCGACATAACCGTCTACGACCAGGGGCCAGCCATCAGCGGCACCGTAGCCGGCGGCAGCGAACTCCTCACTACAGCTATCGCGCAGGAACTTGGCGTTACCGAAAAGGAAGCGACACTTATCAAGGCAAAATATGGCCTGGGCCTCAGCAAAAAACAAGCCCAGATAGAAAAGGCGCTCAGCCCCACGCTGAGTCTGCTTGTAAAAGAGATCAAGCGCACTGTGCGCTACTACGAAGAGCACGCCCACGATAAGCGCAAAATCTCCCAAGTGGTTATCGCCGGCGGTGGCGCCAACATGCCCGGCCTGGCCGAATATCTTACCAGCAACCTGCGCCTGGCGGTACGCTCCTTTGACCCAACTTCGTTTATAGATTTTGGTCACTTGCAGCCGTTTAATATTACCGAGCGCATGTCGTATGTTACTGCGGCCGGCCTTGCCGCCATAGATCCCAAAGAGGTGTTTGCCGCATGATAAATCTCTTGCCACCAGAGACCAAGGAAGCCTACCGCTATGCCCGGCACAACCGTATGCTGGCACGCTGGGCTACCGCGTGTGTGCTGAGTTTGGCAGGCGGTGCGTTGCTGGCAGCTGGCGGCTACCTGTACCTAAGCCGATCTATCACCACTACTACCCAGCAGATCGCTTCCACCAATCATCAGCTACAGGCTCAGAACCTGGCATCAGTACAAAAGCAGGTCACTACCATCTCGAACAACCTAAAGCTAACTGTGCAAGTACTGTCGCAGGAAATTTTGTTTTCGAAGCTACTCAAGCAGCTGGCAAGTGTTATGCCCAATAATGCTATCCTCACCAACCTGGCCATCACCCAGGCTCAAGGCGGCATAGACATCACCGCCCAGACTACCGACTACGGCACCGCCACACAGCTTCAGGTCAACCTTGCTGATCCGAAGAACCAGATATTCAGCAAAGCGGACATCGTTAGCATCACCTGTGCTAGTGGTTCTGACAAGAGCAAATACCCCTGCACTGTCACACTGCGAGCTCTGTTCGCTACCGATAACCCCTTCTTATTCATAAACGACCAGAAGGGTGCCAGCTCATGAAGGCCAAGCAGCTGTACTTCGTGCTTATAGCGTTGGTAGTGCTACTGCTGGGCGGGTTCCTGGGTGTGGCATACGGCGCCAATAAGCTCATGAGCGGCCAGGCCCAGAAACTCTCCAAACTCCGGGCCGATAGCACAGCACTCGACGATGAGCAGGTATCTCTGAGCAAAAACAAGCAAGACGTAGCCAAGTACGGCGAGCTCAACACCATCGCCGAAACCATAGTGCCGCAAGATAAAGACCAAGCCGAGGCAGTCCGCGAAATCGTTAACCTGGCCGCTCAGAGCGGCATCGGCAAATTGTCCTCCATAGTCTTTCCTAGCTCCGAACTGGGCAACATCGCGGCCGGCACACACGAAAACCCCGACCTCACCCAGCTGGTAGCCGTTAAGGGCATGCCCGGCGTGTACCAGCTGCAGATCACCATCACCCAGAGCACAAGCGACGAAGTCGACTACGGCCAGTTCACCACCTTCCTGAGCAAGCTCGAGCAAAACCGCCGCACCGCCCAGGTAAGCAGCATCACCGTGCAGCCAGATGTGACGCACCCGGGCAAGGTTGCCTTCACCTTGGTAATTAACGAGTTTATAAAGCCATGAAAAACAAAGATATCCACATAAACATCAATGATCTGCCTGCACAGTCAGCAGCCCTATTCCGCAAGCTAGGCACCTATAGAGTCTTCATATTTTTCCTAGTGGTTGCAACGTTGTACGGGTACATAGTTTGGCGCATCAACAGCTTCAACAACGCTCCGGCTTCTACTAGCGAGGAGACCACCCAAACAGCCGCGCAGCCCCACATAGACGCCGCAACTGTGCAAAAGATTCAGAGCCTGCAAGATAACAGCGTGAACGTGCAGTCTCTATTCGACGCCGCCCGCCAGAATCCGTTCCAGGAATAGCCTAGTCGTTGATTATTTTTGGTTCGTGGGATCTTGCGGAGTGTTAGAATCTGCAGGATTATCGTTGTCTTGTGCGGCCTGCGCATCTTGCTGCTGCTGAGCTAACATCTGCTGGTACGCCAGGAACTGCTGATACTGCTGTGGGTCTATCTGGGGAGCCGGATTGTGCTTCTGGCCAAGCGTAGTTGGCATGTGGCCACCCTGCAGCGCAGCATCGAAGTTTTCGTGAGCTTGTATGATTTCCCGAGCCGATGCATGCGGGTTTGGCAAGATAAAAAACTGGTAGTTATCTTGCTCGCCCGGTGTCTCAATAGTAATGTGGCCATAGCCCAGCAGCGTGCCAAAGAAATCCTGCTTAACTGATACATCAGTAATGTGCTGCAAGCTCAACTGGTCGACCTTGCTCGCAAACAGGCTTGGCTGCAACACCTGCAGTAAGGCTTCCTCGGTAAGTACCATCTGCTCCTGGGAGCGCAAATACACCGGCACAAATGCACCCAGTAGTATCAAGGTAGAGAAGCAGCCAGCCGCCAGAAGTATTTGAGTCCTGTACTCTACGAGTGCACTTCCCTCATCACCCATAGCAGTAAGCAGGATGGCTATAGCCATGACCGCCACCACGATGATTATGCCAATAATCCAGCTAGACGCGTACGCAAACCAGTGGTGCTTGTACACAGCCAATATCTTCTCATCTTCGTCTATTGGTAGCTTACTGTGTAAGAATTGATCTGTCTGTGGAGTTATTTGCATGGAGAATATTATACCAGGCTACCCTAGGCGCCGTCTTTTGGCGGCTGCTTACCCAAGTGCTTGTAGGCTTTGTGCGTCACCTTGCGGCCACGCGGCGTGCGTTCCAGCAAGCCGACTTGCATCAGATAAGGTTCTATAAAATCTTCGATGGTACTACGTTCCTCGGCAGTCAGGGCGGCCAGCGTCTCGACGCCCACCGGGCCGCCGTTGTAGTTGTCGATAATGGCCGCTAGCAGCATACGATCGGCCGGGTCCAGCCCCAGCTCATCCACTTCGAGTAGCTCCAGCGCCTTAGTACTGATGGTGGTGTCTATCACGCCATCACCGTTTACGTCTGCGTAATCGCGCACCCGCTTCAGTAAACGATTGGCTATACGCGGCGTCAGGCGACTGCGCTCGGCCAGCTTCAGCGCCGCTGCAGCGTCTATTTTTATGCCCAAAATTCCCGCGGCACGTTCGATAATTTGCCGCACTTGATCGTGCGTATAAAATTCCAGCCGGTGAATGTGCCCAAACCGGTCGCGCAACGGCGCCGCCAGCGCCCCGGTGCGCGTCGTGGCCCCAATCAGCGTAAACTGCGGCAGGTCCAGACGCATACTGCGAGCCGACGGACCCTTACCCAGCATAATATCGAGTTTATAATCTTCCATCGCGCTATACAGCACTTCTTCGACCGTACGGTGCAAGCGGTGGATCTCGTCTATGAACAAGATGTCACCATCTTGCAGATTGGTGAGCAAGCTAGCCAAATCCCCTGCCCGCTCAATGGCCGGACCAGACGTAATCCGGATCTGCGCCCCCATCTCGTTAGCAATCACGCTGGCCATAGTGGTCTTGCCAAGGCCTGGCGGGCCGTAGAGCAACACATGGTCCAGTGCCTCCCCACGCTTTTTGGCGGCGGCAATAGCCAACTGCAAGTTTTGCTTCAGCCGGTCCTGGCCGATGTAATTAGCAAAATCATGGGGTCGAAGTTTTACCTCGAACTCCTGCTCAACCTCATCGTCTACCTGCGGTGCAGCTCCAACAATCCGTTCAATCATTATCTAGATTATACCGCAACAAGCTTATGCCGTATGCGCCCATGTATTTTCTACACTAGGGATGCTAATTTATACAAAATCCACCCTGTCCTCAGACACACTTTTATACTCACGCACCTTATCTTTGCTTCAGGGCTAATTTTATCCGTTCTTCGCTGGTCAACCCCGCGTCAATATCCTTGAGTGCCGCTGCCGCGTCTTGCGGTGTGTAGCCTAGAGAAATCAGCGCCTCTACCGCCTCATCACCCGTGTGCACACCAGGTCGAGTCACGATACCCTCGGCCGCCTCGCTTGCGCCTAGCCCCACTTTATCACGCAGCTCTACTACAACTTGCTCGGCAGCACGCTTGCCCACACCTTTGGCGCTTTGCAACAGCCTTACATCACCCGCAGCAATTGCCCCACGCACCGCCGGTGCCGTGCCGATATCCAGAATCGCCAGCGCCACCTTAGGACCCACGTTCTTTACACCCAGCAGCTGTTCAAACAGCCGCTTCGTGTCAACCTGCACAAATCCAAATAGGTCATACGCCTGCTCGCGCACGTGCTCGTGCACATACAGCTTAGCCTGCTCGCCCGTAGCCAAACGGCCAAAATCTTCGGCCGTCACCTGCAAGCCATAGCCCACGCCGTGTACATCCAGCACCACCATATCGGCCATTTTTTCGCTCACTACCCCATGCAAAGTCGCTATCATACAGCTAGTATCTCATATCACCCCCTGTAATCAGAAAGCACAGTATACTAGAAGTATGAAACCATTCAGAGACCTGTTCAAAAACCGTTATATTTTGCTAGCCATCGGACTTATGCTCGGCGCGCTCGTGGTCCTGGGCATTCGATTTGCCACCTACCACGTGGATACCACTCACTACCATGCAAACTTTGCGCTGTACATAAATGGCGAGCGCGAAACCTTTAACAACCCTACCTACTACCAAGAGGTTACCGCCTGTACTGTGAACGGCCCCATCCGGCCAGAGCAGCGAGCTCACATGCACGACAACATAAACTCGGTCGTGCATGTACATGATGACGGCGTCACATGGGGTCAGTTTTTTGAGAACTTGGGCTGGTACGTCGGCCCGGATTTTGTACAAACCCGAAGTGGCACCATGTACAAGGCCAACGAGGACAGCAAGCTGCATGTTATATTGAACGGCACCGATCTTACAGACCTAGCACCAATAACAGACCAGGTCATAGGCGATGACGACCGGTTACTGCTCAGCTTTGGCAACATGAACAACAGCGACTTGCAAAAGGAATTTGCAGCCGTGCCAAGCACCGCACACCACTACGACATTTCGAAGGATCCTGCGAGCTGCTCAGGGCAGATGCAAAAGGTCACTCTGAGCGATCGTCTACATCACCTGTTCTAGCAACGTACACTCTGCGCATGAGTGAGGGCGGCGGCGATGGCATCGGCAGCATCATCTGGCTTGGGGACGCTTTCTAGCCCCAATATCACGCGCACCATCTCCTGCATTTGCTTCTTATCCGCTTTACCGTAGCCCGTTATAGCCAATTTTATCTGCATTGGTGTGTATTCGTGGATCTCCATACCAGCCTGCATACCGCACAGTAGCACCACGCCACGAGCCTGCGCTACCGTCATAGCAGTCGTAACATTGCGGGCAAAAAACAGCTTTTCTACCGACATCACGGTTGGGTTCGTGCTGGCGATAATATCAGTCAGCTCCTCGTAGATGGTCAGCAGCCGCACCGCGTCGTCTTCCTTAACGGGCGTCCGAATAACTCCGCCGTCTACCAGCTGAAACTTGCCCTTGCTAGCTTCAATAATCCCAAAGCCCAAGATGCCCGTCCCCGGGTCAATCCCCAAGATTCTCATACCTGCCAGTGAACCCCTTTCATATCTCCCCCGAAAAGCAAAAGCCTTCCCGGTGTGTGCCAGGCGCTTGTTCTTTTAAGGAGGTGTGACTATAGCCACGCTGACACACAAAACAAGTACCTGGTGCCGCCGGGAGGGTTTGTAGCTTGGGGGAGATATGAAAGGGGTTCACTGTAGCAGCGATTCGTCGATATCGAAGTTGACGTGTGTATTCTGGACGTCATCGATATCATCCAGCGCATCCATCAGCCGCATGATCTTGCCAGCCGTGTCCTTATCGGTCACATCGATGGTAGTGTTTGGCACATAGGTGAGCTCGGCTTCGGTAATTGCAAATCCCTGCTCCTTCAGCGCATCGCGTACCCGGGCAAGATCTGTCGCCTCTGTGTACACCAGTGATTCGCCAGTTTCTTCCTGGACGTCTATAGCGCCTGCGTCGAGGGCCGCAAGCATAAACTCGTCTCCAACACTGCTTACGCGGATGACGCCCCTACGGTCAAACTGGAAGGCCACAGCACCCTTTTCGGCGATGTTACCCCCGTGTTTGCTAAATGCCAGCCTTACCATGGGATACGTGCGATTGATGTTATCGGTGGCAACCTCCACCAAGATAGCCACGCCACTCGGGCCATAGCCCTCGTACAGCACTTCTTGCAGCTGGGCAGCGTCTTTGTCCTTTATGCGGTCGATACTGCGTTGGATGTTGGCGCTTGGCATGTTGGCCGCCTTAGCCTTATCGATGGCCAAGCGCAGTGCAAAGTTAGTCTCTGGGTCGGTGCCGCTGCGAGCCGCAATAGCAATCATGTTGCCGAGCTTAGTAAAAACCGCACCGCGTGCAGCATCTTTGGCACCTTTTTCGCGCTTAATGGTAGACCATTTGCTGTGGCCAGACATCTAGTTATTGACTCCGATCATATCTGTTATTGTAGCAGTTTTGGGGCCATACCTCAACCAAAAAGAAAACCGGCAGTCACTAGTGCTACCGGCTCTGTGCAAGTTGTCTGCAAGCAGCTAGCGAGTAAAGCGTAGCTGCCCAGCCTCTCGTAGCCGGGTTGCATACTTTACCGTGCGTGATTCGTGGCGGCCGGAAATGGCAAGATCGGGAAATTCCGCTTCCTTACGACGCAGGAAACTGCTGATCTTCTGTTCAACATTCTCTGAACCCATACCTCTCTCCTTCCTCTATGTCCATGCCTCCCATGGAACTCCATATAGTATAGGGTGAGGCGCTGCAGGGCAGCTGTAAGCCAGTTAGCCAAGAAATAAGTAATAATTGTCGCTACCGATATACGGAGCTTCTTCAGGCCACGGGTTGCGACGCATTGTCGACTTCACGGATAAGTTTTACAAGTTCGTCTGGAGTAGCCCAGGCTTTGAGCATATAGTGCATTGCGCCGAGTGAAAACGCTTCGTCTATTTCGTGTTGATCGTCATAATTGCTAAACACTATTATCTTCGTCTCGGGCAAATTATCTTTCGGCTGCAGCTTCTTCAGAAACTCTATACCATCCATGACCGGCATGCGTAAATCCAATAAAATAATGTCGGGGTTCTCGGTCTTTAGGATGCCCAATGCCTCTTTGCCATTGTAGGCGCGCAGCAGTGAGATATTGGCAGCAGACAAAACACGAGCGTACGCCTCGTTGAGTAGTTGCTCGTCTTCAATAATCAGAACCTGCAAGTCTTTGTCACTCATATTTACCATATAGTATCTCTTCCTCTTAACTCTACTATTGTACGTAGTTTTAGATTCTAGTCTGTAAGCCAATTCGCAAATTGTGTGCTTACTTACTGTGTATTTTTTACAATATATAGCTCGGAGAATCCCTCCATTTCCTCCATCTGGTTCTATTTTTTATTGTGCATCAGTGGCAATAAAATAGCAAATGTTGTGCCCTTGTGCAGCTTGGACTCCACCACGATACTACCCCCATGGAGCCGAACGATTTCCGAAGCAAGATACAAGCCGATGCCGCTGCCACCCGCCTGCACGCTCAGAGGGTTATGTATGCGCGAGAATTTCGCAAACAGCTTGCCGAGATCTGCCTTGCGGATTCCCACGCCACTATCTGCAACACTGAGCTGACACATAGTGCCCTGCTTGGTGAGCTTTACGGCAATCGTACCGCCGTCCGGAGTGTACACGCAAGCGTTGTACAGTATGTTTTCTATTGCCATGCGCAGGTAGCCCTGATCCGCCTCCACCGTGACTGGTGTCTTTGGCATATCGAGCACTGCGTGATGGTGCCGCTGCTCAAACGCGGGCTGCATATCGCCCCAAACTCCGTTCACCAGCAAGCGTACATCGAGTGCAATTGGCGCCATCGCCAGCTTGCCCGTGTCGGCCCGAGCAGCATTCAATATCTGATTGATGATCTGTATCTGGCGCTCGTTGCTTTCAAACGCCTTTTCCAGCATCTCTTGTTGCGTCTCAGTAATATCACCAGCGTATCCCTGCAGCACCATGCCAAGGTATTGTTTTACCGCTGTAGCCGGTGTGCGCAGCTGGTGCGATGCAAGCGCTACGAACTCGTCTTTACTGCGACCTATGGCCACCAGCTCTTCGTTACGCTTCTGCAAGATTTTGGCAGCCCGGCGGTTCAGCTGATCCTGCTGGTACGCCAACTCCACCTGTGCTTGCAGGTCACGCCGTTCGGTTATGTCAACGATGACACCGGGGAGCAGCAATCTGCCATCGTGCTCCTCCACCTTGCCACGTGCCAGCACCCACCGCTCCGTGCCGTCCATCAGGACAATGCGATACTCTTCCTCAAATGGCACGCGCTGGGTAACTGTCCGCTGTATGGCCTGCTCCACACGCCGTCTATCTTCCGGATGCGTGGCATGCAAAAAATCATGCAGGGTCAGCCCAGCTATCAACCGTTCTTTAGTGAGTCGGAACAACTTCGTGAGGTTCTTGTCGCTGCGAATCACATCCGCGCCTACATCCCACAGCCAGCTACCCACTTTGCCGACAGCCAGCGCCGCTTCCAGGCGATCTTCCACGCTCGCCACCCGCCGGGTCGCCCGTACTTCGTCAGTGACATCACGTGCGGCCGACAGTATGTAGCTCAATTGCCCATCAACGTCAAAAAGCGGTACATAGGTCATCTGCCAATAGCGCACCAGCACCTCACCACTATCGTCACGCGTATCGTAGCGAAACGCCTCGAATCGCTTCGGTTTCTTGGTCCGTATAACCTGCTGTATGTGCGTCCGGGCTTCGTTTATCCCCGTTTCCTTAAACTTTGGGCTCATGTCCGGAAATGCCTCAAACAACGGCCGTCCTACCGAATGTTCACGGCTGACGCCCATCAGTTTTTCCCGGGTCTCGTTCACCTCTACTATGCGATACTCAGGGCCCGACGCCTCAAAGAGCATGTAGGCCTCCGGCAGATTCTGGAACAGTTGCCAATAGTCCAGATCTAGAGGCTTATCCGGTGCTGGTAGTTCAGACGGCGACGTTCTCAAATTCATCGCTCCCAGTAGCCTGTACCAACAAAGGTACATTTACATAGTAGGCGAAGCGTTGATAATCTATCAGTTTCTTGTCCTTCAACCGGTGCAATTCTACTGCAGTAGTCTCACGGGTCAGGCCAACCATTTCGGCAATGTCCTGATGGCTCAAGCGCAGGCTGATCTTGGTAAGACCATTAGTCTGCTTCTCACCGAACCGCGCCACCAGATACTGCAGTATGTACACCAATTTCTCCTGTGCATGCGAATGCTCCAGCGCATATATGTGCATAGTAGCACTGGTATAGTGCGCCATGTACGATTGAAAGATCTGGTTTTTCAACGTAACGTCTTTCTCAATCGCACCCAAGAACTCAGCCTTAGGCAGGCTAAGCACACCGCAATCCGTCAACGCCTCGTAGTAGTACAGGCTCACGCGTGACTTATCGAACACGCATTCCACTGGAAAAATATCGCCAGCACTCAGAAGCGTTACCGTACGCTGGTCGCCACCCGTAGTTATGCCGTAGACCTTTACCAGGCCACTCTGCAGTACCATAACACTGCTCGGGATCTCTCCCTGGAACAGCACGGTACGTTTTTTAGCAAACTGTCGAGTGACGCCTACGGGTTGCAGGGTCTTGAAAGCTCCGAACTTCAGTCGCTCCTCCATACCTTATAGTATAAGCTTAGTTGTAATAAATACCAGCTTTTTTGCAGCCTGGTCCACTCTCTTTTCTAGCAACGAAACGTAGCTGTAAACGCCGCTTCTGCGCCCAATACGCAGCCGCTAACACCGCTACAAGCGCAACATAGCAAAGCGTCATATCTACCGCAGACAGGTACCGATTTTGCTGGAACACATTAGGAATCCGACTGAGCATGTTCACAATATCCAACATGTATGTCAAGAGCACCTGCGCCGGCCAGGCCAGCCAACCTGCCACGTTTCCTATCAGCATACCGGCTAGCCCAGCAATCAGGCTTAGCAGCATAGCCAGCGGTATCAGCGCCACCACCAGCATGTTAGACAGCAGACTCACCAGTGACATCTGGCCAAATATATACAAGATGAGCGGCAACGTCATTAGCTCCGCGCAGACGCTTTCTATAAGTATCTGTGGGATGAGCGGCGGTTCCTTTTCGCCATAGAGCTTATGTGTTACGAGTGGCCCAAGCACCAATATGCCAAAGAACGCCAGGAATGATAAATACCAGCTGATATCCGCCCACAGATACACCGGGTTGGCATAGGTCGTTCCGGCAGCTGCCAGCACTATGAGCAACAGTGGCCTGACGCTGCGGCCATAGTACCAAGCGCTGAGACCCACTACGCTTATCACCGCCGCGCGGACGATGCTGGCGCTAGTGCCGGCAATCAACAAAAAGCCAAATATCAGCAGCAGTGCGACGGCTGTCGAAAGCACTTTGGAGCGCTCGCCCACCAGCCGCCGCGAGGCTTGCAGCAGAATGGTCAGGTTGTAGCCACTGACGGCAATGATATGCGTCAGCCCCACCATCAGCAGTGCCTGCGTGAGCGCCTCGGGCAATGTATTGCGCTGCCCCACCAGCAAGCCAAGCCCAAACGAGGCCAGCGGTTCGGGCAGCGCGCTCTGCATGCCGGCCGTAAATTTACGCCGCAGATTATCAATAACAGATGATGTGGCACCCACTTTTGTCAGCTCCGCAAAACTCACCGTCGCCTGGCTGGCTCCTCGCGTCGGATACAACTTGCCGCTAACTTGCAGTTGGTCACCGCGGTATACCATCGTTGCACCAAAACCATTCACCTTTATCGTTCCCGGTGCGCGTATGCTTCGCGGATATGTAAAGTGCACATCGCGCACTACAAAACTCAGCTGACTACTTTTACCATACACCGCATCGACATTCGCCGTAGCCGTAAACTCCACCTTTTGGTACGCCAAAGTCTGGTACGGCTCCAACTGGCGCAGATACACGTCGCCGCGCCATATGCCCAAAAGTAGTCCGGCGGTCACCACCGCTAATACCGTAAGAATGGTTCGCCGCTTGAATACTGCAGCCGCCAACAGGGCGACCGGCAGCACCATCCAACCACTTATGGCGACGTGCCTACGCGCCACAGCCAAACCCAGCAAAAACGCCACACACCCCACCATGAGCACGGTTGTCCGATTGCAGCGTTTCTGCAGCCAATGCATACCACGAAGTCTACCAAAGCAACATCCGCAAACCATGAGCACAAAGATTTCTTTGGAAGCATTTGTGGGAGCTAATCAGGAAATCACGCCCAATACTAGTACCACCATGCGCAGCTACTTCTAGCTAACAGGCTCATCTTTGTGCGTCAGACATAGTGACAGTTCACTAGTCCCGCTGGTCTTGGCCCAACAGCCTAGCACGCATTTCCTGAAAGCGCTTCTGGTCGGCCATAGCCTTGGCTTCTGCCGATGGCTGCTTGTTGCCATGGACCGTTCGTGCCTCAATCTTGCCGCTAATGAGGTTCACGACCGGTATGACAATGGGGCTACGGCCAGTTTGATCGAACAGAAAGTGCGTGATGAAGTCTCGCATTTCTTGCTTGAAGCGGTCGAGATCAACGCGCTTAAAGCGCTGCTGTACAGCTCGGCGCAGTTCTGCCCTGAATAGACCCATAAGCTCCTCGGAGTCTCGCATGGCTATGAAGCCGCGACTAATAATGTCGGGACTGGTCAGTAGTTGACCAGACTTTTTGTCTACCGTTAGTATTACGGCCAAGATACCTTCCTCGCTGAGCATCAGGCGGTCTTTTACCACTATGCCACTCACCACAGAGCCTGTTTGGTCTACCAGCAAACTACCATGCGGTACCTGGCCACCTTGTTCAGCGGTTTGCGCCGAGAAGTACAGGCTATCACCATTGTTAGGCAGCAGCACATTCTGGCGTGGTATGTTTTGCTGTATGCCCAGCTCAGCATGATATCTGCGGCGTAGCGCGCCGCCATGCACAGGAATGAAGAACTTGGGGCGAGTCAGTTGAATCATCTCACGAAGTTCATCACGCCGAGCGTGTCCTGAAACGTGCAGTGGGCCGCAGCCGTCGAGCTCATGAGTCGGGTGGCGAAACAAATGCACACCGAGCCGTGCGAGCCTATTGCCAATCATATCGTAACGTACCTCGTTGCCTGGGATTGGCGACGAGCTAACAACGACCGTGTCGCCTTGGCGGAGTTTTACATTTTTATGTTCGCCATCACTCATACGTTGCAAGGCAGCGTTCGGTTCGCCCTGTCCGCCGGTGCACATGACCAGCAGTTTGTCGTCGGCAATAGTTGAGGCTTGCGTAATGGGGACAATCGTACCTTTCGGCACCTTCAAGAGTCCTTGTCGCACGGCAATCTCGGCGTAGCTCAGCATGCCCCGGCCATCGAGCACGACATTACGGCCAGCGGCAACCGCAGCATTGATAATCATCTGCGTTCGGTTCATATTGCTCGAAAACGCTGCCACAAATATGCGCCCCTCAGCCTTATCAATGATGTCGTAGAAACTTTGCTGCAGGGTACTTTCTGTCGGGACACGACCCTCCACGTCTGCATAGCTGCTATCACTAAGCAGCAAAAGCACGCCTTGCTCACCTAGTTCTTTCAAACGGGCCAAGTCACTTGGCATATGGTCGAGCGGCTCAGGGTCTAGGCGGAAGTCACCGGTTGCAATGATACGGCCAACGGGCGTCGTTATACAGACAGCTGCTGCGTCTGGCAGCGAATGAGTTATGCGGATAAACTCAACTTGGTACAGACCTATCTTGAGCTGTTCATGGTTTTCAAGGTTGGCAACGACGAACTCGGGCTTGAAGCCAGCATTCTCCTTTGGCTCATCATCTGTAAACGATTTCTCGATAATGCCGGTGGTGTACCGCGAGCCGTAGATAGGCGCGGGGAATTTTGGCACGATGTGCTTTAAGCCGCCCATGT
>Ga0268266_10000663_pt1 | contig 46544 bp, 23 predicted proteins | sample KBSS13metaG_FD_190356 | JGI IMG/M metagenome (GOLD analysis project Ga0268266, IMG submission 190356) | Switchgrass rhizosphere microbial communities from Kellogg Biological Station, Michigan, USA - KBS S1-3 metaG (SPAdes) (version 2) | ecosystem: Host-associated > Plants > Roots > Rhizosphere...
TCAGGATCACCGTGCCGGCCTCGGTGCCGTCGGTCTTCCAGAGCTCGACGCCGTGGATCCCGTCCTCCTGGAGGAAGAACACCGTCGTCCCGACCACGACGAATTCCTGGCCGGTGTACAGGGAATCGGTGTAGTCCTCCCGCATGGTGTTGAGATCCGCCACCTGGTGCGCCGGCTGGGCGAGCGCCGGCAGCGCGCAGCAAAGGACGAGCGACAACAGCGTTCCAACGAGGCGCACGTTCATGCATCCCCCCGATCGAATTGGGTGAATCCTTTCCTTAATGATACATCCCGCTGCCGCTGACCACCTCGATCCCCTTCTCCAGCACCTCGTCCTGTCCCGCCGCGATCCCCGCGAGAGTGGGGGAGATGGGGACCGTCGGCTGGATGCCGACGCCGTGGTGCCGCGAGCCGTCGTGCTTGAGCACCTTCATGCCGGTCCAGACGAGACGGTAGCCGCCGGGGATGAGGAAGGGGTTGATGTTGCCGTTGGTGCCCGCCGTGGGAGCGCCCACGATCTCGGCGAGGTGGTAATTCTCGATGATCGCCATGTAGGTCTCGGCGAAGCTGATCGCCCGGCCGTCGGTGAGGAAGGCGGCCTTGGCCTGGAATCTCGGAGCCTGCGGCTGGACCGACCAGCTCGAGACCTCCCACTGCCACCCCTGGCCGTCGGGGCGGGTGATGACCGGCACGTTCCAGCGCGCCGAGCTGACCGGCTGGCCGGTCAGATGGGAAATGACCCCCAGCGAAGCGCTGGTGGGGTAGCCGCGCAGATCGAAGACGATCCCCCGGGCACCGGCCAGGCGGTCGAGCGCGCCCTGGAGGTCCGCGGCTTCGATCCGGCTGATGTCGACGTAGAAGATGCCCGGCTTCAGCTCGGCGATCTTTGCGGGACGGGTCTCCTCCAGACTGCCGTCCCCGAAGGGGGGGAGCGACCGGGTGAGGGCGGCGGTGAAGGCCGTGCCGTCGGGGCGCCGCGCCTGGAGGCGAACCGGCTCGTCCCGCTTGCCCCAGCCCAGCCTGCGGACCGCGTTCCAGCGCCGCCACTGCGGGGTGGCGCCGGAGATCAGCGATTCGGCGTCCATCACCACGTCCCGGGCCGGGCGGCCGTCGATCGCGAGCACGACATCGCCGGGCTTCAGCTCTCCGGCGCCGTCCGGCGCTACCTTGGTGACGACGAGCTGATCCTCCACCCACTCCCAGAGCAGGGGGAGCTGGCCGATGGTGCCCTGCGAGGAGGAGTAGACGCCGCCATGGCCGTCGTGGAGGGCGGCGACCATGCGCCGCAGCGTCTTGAGGAAGGCCTGCTCGTCGGCGTCGGTGGCGGCGGCGGAGAGGGCCCGCCGGAGCTCACCCGGCCAGTCCGCCTGGACGACGTCGAAATAGGGGTAGAAGTGCTGGAAGACGTTCCACGCCAGCGCCACGTCGGCCAGGCGCGTGGTCCGGTCGTTGCCGGAGGGCTTCCACCCCTCGGGCTTGCCCGTCGCGAAAGCCGCCCCGCTCTTTCCGTCCTCGCTTTTTCCGTTTTGATCATAGAGCGCCAGGGGGATCCGCGCCGAGACGCCCCCTCCGAGGTCCACCGTCAGCGGCTCCTCCGGCCGGGGGAGCGACGACGGATCGGGCTTTGCCCAGGCGATCAGGAGGCTCCGCCGGCCGCTCTTCGGGCGGTCCTCGGAGAGCGTCGCGTCATAGCCGGCCCGCCGCGTTTCCCACGGCAGATCCCAGCCGGCGGCTCCCACATACCCCGCCGTCTCGAACCCCGGGTTCTCGAGGGGCGCCGCGGCGTCTCCGGCGCCCTGCAGCGACACGTCGTCCCACCAGACGCGCCCTTCCCCCGCGAGGCCGAGGTCGACCTCCAGGCCCAGCATGCCCTCGGGCACCTCGACGGCGAGCTCGTGGACGGCCCAGTCGCCGGACGAGACCTTGACCGTGCCGAGGACGACCGGAACATCCTGCTTGTCGTAAGCGCTGAGCCTCAGGAGCCCGGCACCTCCTCCCGGGGCCTCGACCCGCGCCGCGGCGTGCAGGACCACCCGCTTGCCCGCGTAAGGGCCGGCGTCGAAGGTCTGCTGGACCTGCCCCTCGCGCGGCGGCTCGCCGCTGTGGACGCGCGTGCTCTTGTAGATGCTCGGCGCGTTGCCGAGCCTGACTCCCTTGTGCTCCCAGTAGACCACCTTGGAGCCTGCGGAAGGCTTCAGCCCGGCGGGGAGCTCCGGACGCCGGCCCGCGGTGGGGTAGACCCGCACCGTCGGCGCCACCGGCCGGAAGAAGTCCTCCAGGGCGCGGGCCAGCTCCACGGGGCTCCGGGGCTTCTCGGCGATCCGGACGCCGGCCAGGGCGATCTTCTCCCAGTCCGCGGCGGCGGCCTGATCGCTAGGGTGGAAGAAGCGGACATAGCCGAGCAGGCGGGTGAAGGCGGCGAGGTTGTCCAGCCCGCGGGCGTCGAGCGGCCGGGCCGGATCGTTGGCGACCACCGGGGACGGAGGAGCCGGAGCCTGGGCGCAGGCGATCGCGGTCCAGAGAGCGACGAGGGCCAGCAGAGAGACTATGAAGCGGGAGAACATGGAAGTCTTCACGACGCAGGCCCCCGTGGTTCAAGAAAGGTGAATTACTACTGTATGACCAATGTAATACACCTGAGTGGAGGCGTCAAGAAGGCCCCAGGGAAGAGAGCGGTGTGGAGCGGGGCCCCTACCCCCGGTCGCGGTGCAGCGCCGCGCCGATACCGACGGCGAAGAGGACGGCCCAGACCGGCCAGGGGCCCTTGGCGCCGGCGAGGATCGCTCCGGCCACCATGCAGAAGCCGCCGAAGAGGGTGCCGCGCAGGCCGGCGAGCGGGTTCTCCGGCCGGTGGGTCGCCTGCTCCAGGAGCCGCAATCCCTCGGTGATCAGGCTCGGCGCCTTGGCGACCGCTTCCAGGATGTCCGGCGCCGCCCGCATCACCTGCTGGGCGAGGTTCTGCGGGCTGAACTGCTCCCGGAAGATCTCATTGGCGTGCTCGCGGGAGACCGCGGCCACGTCGAGGCCCGGCTTGAGGATCTGGCCCACCCCCTCGAAGGTGACCAGCGCCTTGACCATGAGCACCATCTCGACCGGGAAGTAGAGCCGGTGCTGGGCGCCGAGGTTGACCGACCGCATGATGAGCTGCGCCAGCGAGAAGTCGCGGAAGCTGCCGGCGCGGTTGAAGCGCAGCAGGATCTCGGTGACCTCGCGGCGGAACCCCTTCGGGTCGGCCCCCGGCCCCGGGATGGCGATGGCGCCGAGATAGCGCGCCGCTCCTTCGGCGTCCCCCATCACCAGCGTGTAGTAGTAGTAGAGGAAGGTGCGCCGCAGGTCGCTCTCGAAGCGCCCCACCATGCCGAGGTCGATGAAGCCGAGGCGGGGGCCGGGGAGCACCAGCAGGTTCCCCGGGTGGAGGTCGGCGTGGAAGAAGCCGTCCTTGAACAGCATGCGGATGATGCTCGCGGCTCCCAGGTCGACGAGGATGTCGCGCTCCGCGTCGGTGAGGTTCTGGGTCTCCGGCGCCCCCGGCTTGAACCCTTTGAGGAACTCCATACAGAGGACGCCGCGGCTGCTGTACTGCCGGTAGATCCGGGGGAAGACCACCCCCGGCAGGTCGTGGAAGTTGGCCATGAACGACTCGGCGTTGTCCGCCTCCCGGCGCAGGTCGACCTCGCGGCGGGTGTACTCGACGAACTCGCGGATGAGCTGCGACGGCCGGTAGCGGGGGAGGAAGAGCTGCAGGATCGCGCCGAGGATGCGCAGCAGGATGGCGTCGCGGGTCAGCGTCTCCCGGATCCCCGGCTTCACCACCTTGATGATCACCGAGTCCCCCTCCAGCGTCGTCGCCCGGTGGATCTGGGCGATCGACGCCGAGCCGGTGGGGATCGGATCGACCCAGGAGTACATCTCGCCGATCGGCCGCTGGACGTCCGCCTCGATGATCCGCAGGTAGCGGTCGAAGGGGACCACCGGCAGGCGGTCGAGGAGGTTCTTGAGCTCGTCGGTGATCGACGCCGGCAGGATGTCCTGGCGCAGCGCCAGCACCTGGCCGAGCTTGATGTAGGTGGGCCCCAGGATCTCGAGCCGCCGCCGGAGCTGGACGGGGAACGGCCGGTCGACGATCTCGCGGTCGAGGAACGGCCGCGCCAGGGCGGCGATCAGGCGCTCCAGCCAGAACAGCAGCCGGAAGCGCCGGCTCTCGCCGAACGCCTGCCCCTCGCGGGCGTGGGCCACCAGGGCGCCGAAGGCGAGGGCGATCAGGTGGCGCTGGGTGGTGATGAAACGCCGGACCAGCCCCTGCGGCGGGCGGTCCGGCAGCATCTCGAACCCGGGGATAGCGCCCGACGAGGCCGGGGCGGAAAGGGCGGCGGCCTCGGCGGCCGCTGGGCTGGAGTCGGGCATGCCCTCCTACCGGTTCCGCCCGTACTGCTCGTGGCTCGACACCCAGTCGAGCGAGGAGATCGCCGAGGCCAGCGAGATCTCCCCGGCGAGCACCACGCCGGCGATGATCTCGGCGAGCTTCTTGACCTTCCCCTTGCCGACGCAGCCCAGGATCTCCAGGCACTCGCGCTGGGTCGCCAGGCCGGTGCCGCCGCCGTAGGTCGCCACGATCAGCGACGGGATGGTGATCGAGATATAGAGGTCCTTCTCCGGCGTCACCTCGGTGTAGACCACCCCGGCCGAGGACTCGGCGACGTTGGCCACGTCCTGCCCGGTGGCGATGAACATCGCCGTGATGCCGTTCGGCGAGTGGCAGCCGTTGTTGTTGGCGCCGGAGAGGAAGGCGCCGACGTTGGCGATGCCGGCGTGGTAGTGGAGCGTCTCGGGGTCGACGTGCATGTTCTGGATCAGCACCTCGCGCGGGATCGTCGCCTCGGCGGTGACCCGCTTGCCGCGGGTGCGCATGACGTTGATCTGCGACGACTTCTTGTCGGTCGCGAAGTTCGACTCGAGATAGAAGTGGCGGATCCGGTCGTGGTTCTCCAGGATCCAGCTACAGGCGGCGAAGGTCGCCCGGCCGACCATGTTCTGGCCGGCGGCGTCGCCGGTGGTGTAGTTGAAGCGCAGGAAGACCAGCTTGTTGGCCAGGTAGCGGTCGATGTAGGTGAGCTTGGCCACGCTGGAGGTGGCCTCGGCCTCCTCGCGGATCTTGTCGAGGTTGGCGTCCACCCAGACCACGAAGTCGCGGGCGTCGCGGGCGTTGTCGAAGACGAACACCGGCGCCCGCTGCATGCTGTCGCCGACGACGGTGCACATCACCCCGCCCGAGAGGTTCAGCACCTTGATGCCGCGGTTGTAGGAGGCGACGAGGGTCCCCTCGGTGGTGGCGAGCGGGACCAGGAACTCCCCCACGGCGTGCTCGCCGTTGACCTTGATCGGCCCGGCGAAGCCGATCGGGATCTGGGCCACGCCGGTGAAGTTCTCGACGTTCCCGCGGGTCATCGCGGGATCGAACGAGAACTTGTCGATGTGCTGCAGCTTGACCCCCGTGTACTCCTCGACGAACGTCTGCCGCGCCTTGACCATCTCCGGCGTCTGGTCGTTCTCCTTGTCGTGGGGGACGGTGGTCCGCTTCACCCGCTCGGCGATGGAATCCTTGACCTTGAAGGAGAGGGTGCCGAAGGGGGTGGTCTCGAAGCCGAGGGTGATCTCGTGCGCCCCCTTCGCGAGTTGCTCGCCGCGCGCGTGGATGCTCACCACCTTGGCGAGCGGGAAGGCGATCGCCGAGGTGGGGCTGACGCCGGCGGCGGCGACGCGGTCGCCGTTCAGCTCCAGGCTGAGGCGGTCGAGCGGCACCGGCTTGCCGTCGATGCGGATCTCGTTGAGCCGGGTCAGGGTGGCGTTGGACAGCCGGTTCTTCAGGCTGAACCGGACGCCGTCCTCGACGTTCTCGAGACTGCCGATGGTGTACATCTGTTTCAAAACGAGTCCGGGTATCAGCATGCGGGTCACCTCGCGGGAGCTTTTGTGGAATGGGGAAGTCTATCGCGAAGTCGCTCTTCCCTCACGCAGTCTTCCGTAGTATCCTCTGCAAACTTTATTTGTCTTCTAAACTATTCGTGATCAGGAGGCCGACTCGGTGAGCCTGTTTCCCGTGCTGTTCGCCGTCTACTGGTCGTCCGTGCTGGCCTGGTTCCTCATGGCCTCGCGCCTCCGCGCCGCCCTGAGCCCGCGGCATCCGGTCCTCTGCGCCACCGGTTTCCACGGCGACCTCGCGCTGATGCGCTTCCTCCTCGGCCGGCGCGACCGCTCCGTCGACGACCGCAGCCTCGCCCGGCTGTGCGGGGCGATGCGGGCGTTGCTGGTGGGGTACACGCTGTTTTTTCTGGCTTTGCCGGGCTTGGTTCTGCGCTAGGAAGCCGAACACGGACGAACAGGGACGAACACGGACGAACAGGGACGTGGAGCGTTCTTTTGTCCTTGTGGGTCCGTGTTCGTCCTTCAGGTCCGTGTTCCCGCTGCTTCCAGCAGCGCCGGCGCCCCTCCCGCCGCCCGCGCCTGCGGGGGCAAATGCCGCAGCCCCTTTTCAGGATCCTTCGGGGCAATGTGGCTCATCGCGTGCTCGGCCATGGCGGTGATCGTCAGGCTGGGGTTGACCCCGAGGTTCGCCGGGATCATCGAGCCGTCCACCACATAGAGATTGTCATAGCCGAAGACGCGGTTGCGGGCGTCGATCACGCCGTCGGCCGGCGAGGTGCCCATCGGCGCGCCGCCCAGGATGTGGGCGGTGGTGGGGACGTTGAGCACCACCTCGTTGATCGAGCTCGAGGGGTACGCCCCGGTGCGCCCGGCGATGTGGCGGGCCGCCTGGTTGGCGACCGGGATGTAGGCCGGGATCGGCGGCTCCCCCGGCGCGTGCTGGCTGGTGAGCCCTTTGCCGAAGGGCCAAAACCAGCGCCGGGCGCGCACCAGGCGCAGCGAGTTGTCGAGGTTCTGCATCACCAGCACGATCGTCGAGCGCTTCGCCCAGCCGAAGGGGCTCAGGGTGCGCAGGAAGTCGACCGGATGGCGGACACAGGTGGCGAACCACTTCATCGGCCGCGTCAGGCGGGTGCCGTCGTCGACCAGCAGGGTGCCCAGGAAGCTCATCACGTCCGACCCCTTGGGATAGCGGACGACCTCGACACAGGTGTCCGGATCGGGGTGGATGCTGCTGGCGATGGCGATCCCCTTCGAGTAGTCCGCCCCGGCGGAGCGGGAGGTGGCGCCGCAGATCACCTCGCTGTTGGTGCGCACGTAGCCGCCGAGGACGGGGGAGAGGCGGGGGAGCTGGCCGGCGTCCCGGCACTTGAGGAGGAGGTCGGTCGTGCCCAGCGCGCCGGCGGCGAGGACCACGCCGCGCGTCCGGATCGTCCGCCGGCCGCGGAAGGTCTTGCGGGTGGAGCGGCGGGTGGCGACGCGCCACCCCCCCTGGCCATCCTCCTCGAGGCCGGTGACCAGGGTCTCGGGGCGGACCTCGGCGCCGAGCCGCTCGGCGAACCAGAGATAGTTCTTGTCGAGGGTGTTCTTGGCCCCGTGCCGGCACCCCACCATGCACCCCCCGCAGTAGGTGCAGGTGGCGCGGTCCGGCCCCTCGCCGCCGAAGAAGGGGTCCCCCACCTGCTGGCCGGCCCGCTCGCCGAAGAGGATGGCGACCTCGGTGGGGCGGAAGGTGTCCTCCTTGCCGATCGTCCGCGCGAAGTCCTGGAGGGCGCGGTCCCCCTCCCAGAGATGGGGGGTGGCGTTGACGCCGAGCATCCGCTTGGCGGTCCGGTAGTGGGGGGCGAGCGCCCGCTTCCAGTCGATCCCCTTGGGCCAGGTGCCGCGCTGGAACGCCCCGTCCGCGGGCTCGATATGGGTGCAGGCGTAGACCAGCGAGCCGCCGCCGACCCCCGCCCCGGAGAGCACCAGGACGTCGCGCAGCAGCGTCAGCCGCTGGATGCCGTAGCAGAACAGGGCGGGCATCCAGAGGAACTTCCGCACCCGCCAGTTGGTCTTCGGGAAATCCTGCGTCCGCCAGCGCTTGCCGGCCTCCAGGACCAGCACCTTGTAACCCTTCTCCGCGAGCCGCAGCGCCGACACGCTGCCGCCGAAGCCGGAGCCGACGATCACGTAATCGTAATCGTAGGCGGGACCGGCTGACTCACGGGGCTCTGGCTGAAAATCTGCCATGGGATCCTTTCTTGCCGCTTCGAGACGTAGTTTACGTCAAGTCGCGGCAAAGCGGGATGGGGGGACCCTCGAGCCGTCCGGGCTGTTAAGATCAAGCCGGTTGCCGCAGGGCCTTTTATGAGCGAGTTGCGCAGGATCACCGAACGTTACCTTCTCGAGAAGCAGATCGCCTCGAACGAGGCGGCGAGCCTCTTCCATGGCACCGACCTCGAGTCGGGCGCGGCGGTCGCGGTCGAGCTGATCCACGACGACGACAGCGGAGCCGCGGAGTGGCGGCAGCAGTTCCTGGAGACCGCCCGCGCCCTGCGGGCCCTGGATCATCCGGGCCTCCCTAGGGTGCTCGACTTCGGCATCACCCATGCGGGGGGCGCGTTTCTCGTCACCGAGGTTCGCGATGGGCTCCAACCCACCTACCGGGAGCTCCGCGAGAACCTCCGCCTCGTGCTCTTCGGGGAGCCCGGAAGCCTGCCCGCGCCGAGGCCGGAGGCCGAGATGCCCCCACCTCCCGTCGTGCCCGTGAGGACGGAGAAGACCGCGACGCCGCGGGACGGGCGCCGGTTCCTGCTGGGGATCGGCGTGCCGGTGGCCGCCATCCTGCTGGTGGGGATCACCTTCGGCGTGGTCCTCCTGAGGATGCAGAGCCCGGCGCCCTTCCACGAGCCCATGCCCGCGAAGGCCCTGGCCAGGAGGGCCGGTGCCGCCAGGCCCGCCGTGCCGCCGCCTTCGGCGGCCCCTGCTCCCGCTCCGTCCACCCGGGTCGCGCGGAAGAGTCCGCCGAGCGTCATCCGCATCGTCCGCACGGCCCACGCCGGTCGCTTTGCCCGCGTCACGCGCGCCACGCGCGCCACGCGCGCCGTCCCGCAGAGGGAGCGCGCCGCGAGATCCCTCGAAGCGCAGGCCGACGCGGAGATCGCGGCGGGGCGGTTCGACGAGGCGCTCGATCGCCTGAAGAAATTGCGCCGGACCTGGCCTGACCGTGCCGGACTGGTGGCGCGGATCGATCGCGTCGCCGCCGAGCGGAAGACCGATCAGGATCTCGAGGACCTGCTCCGGAGCATCGCCTGGTACGAGACGCTGAACCAGCCGCTCGAAGGGCTGCGGCTGCTGAACGGCGCGAGGCCGAACCCGCGCTACGCCCAGCGCTTCCTGGAGACGCGCCAGCGCCTGGAGACCCAGTTCGTCCAGCTCGACCGCAGCCCGCCCGGCCTCCTCCTGGGAGTCGACGGCATTCCCCTGTACGAGAAGGGGAAGGCCGGCACGGTCCACCTGCGGATCGCCGACGACTTCGGGGTGAAGACCACGGAAGCCTGGGCGCGGAGCGAGGGCGGACCCTTCGTGAGAGTCGGAATCCACCATCTCTTCGGCTCGGGCTACTCCCTGGACGTGCCGCCGGAGGTGCACCGGAACCAGACGGTGGTGGAGTTCTACGTCACCGCTTCCGACCTCTCCGGCCACTCCGGCCAGCTCGGCAGCCCCGAGCACCCCCTGAAGATGATGCGGAAGAGCTGGCTCGAGAGGCTTTTGGGGATGAACGAGAGGAAAGAGGGGTAGGAGTCGAGTCGAACACGGACGAACAGGGACGAACACGGACTGACAAGGACAACAGTTGACGAAAGATCCCTGCCGTCCCTGTCTGTCCTTGTCAGTCCGTGTTCGTCCCTGTCCGCTCTTCCGCCCGCGCCACCGCCGCCACCATCTCCTCGTCCGCAGGCCGCCGCGCCTCGGCGGCCGGCTCCACCCCCAGCCGCCGCAGCTCGGCGCTGGTCACCGGCCCGATCGAGGCCGCCCGCAGCTCGCCCCGCCGCCGTTCCCAGTCCGCGCCGAAGAGCTCCGCGAAGTGGCGGACGACCCGCGGACTGGTGAACGTCACCCAGCCGAGGGGGGAGGTGGCGAACAGCTCCGCGGCCCGGCCGGGCGCCTCCGGAGGGAGGCGCTTGTCGTAGGCGATCACGGCCACCGCCTCGGCCCCCGCCGCCGTTAATCCGGCGAGCAGGGCGGGACGGGCGTCGGCGGCCTGGGGGAGGAGGGCCCGCTTCCCCGCGACCTGGGGGGCGAGCTCGGCCGCCAATCCCTCGGCGTCGGACCGGCCGGCCGTCAGATGGGGCTCGATCCCCCGGGCGCGGAGAGCCCCGGCGGTGGCCGGACCCACGGCGGCGACTTTCAGCAGGGGAGGCAGGGGGCCGGCGAGCGGCAGGAAGGCCTCGACCGCGTTGGTGGAGGTAAATACAACCCAATCGTACATAACCAGCTCCGCCGCCGCCCGCTCCAGGGGGCGCGGATCGGCGGCGGGGACGACTTCGAGCAGGGGGAGGAGCTCGACGGCGGCGCCGGCGCGGGCAAAGGCGGCGGCGAGCCCTTCGGACTGGTGCTCGGCGCGGGTGACCACGACCCGGCGACGGACGAGAGGATTCAAACCTCTGGTTCCCTTTGGGGCGGCCTGCCCTCCGAGGCCTCACCCCCTGGCCCCCTCTCCCGGGGGGAGAGGGGGAAGGAATCAGGAAGAACGTCGCGCATAGGGTGCGCTGCGCGCACCGGAAGAGGATTGAAGGCAATACAGTTCACTTAAGGACGTTCCGTTCTGTTCGTAGGGGAGGGGCTTGTCCCCTCCCTCGCCCTGAAGGGGCGAAATTTGAATAGCCTGGGGTGTGAGCCCCAGGTAGCCTGGGTTCCCCAAAATTCATGAGCCCCGAAAGGGGCGACACTCGACGGGCCGATGAGTGTCGCCCCTTCGGGGCTCTGGGATGGGGCGGGCGACCGGTCCTGGGGCTGACGCCCCAGGCTATTCAAATGTCGCCCCTTCAGGGCGAGGGAGGGGACAAGCCCCTCCCCTACGTTCAGAACGCCTAAATGAACAGCATTGGGATTGAAGGTGTGCACAGCGCACCCTACCCGCCGTACCGGTTCGGTCAGGCCCTCCCTCTCCAGTTCCTGGAGAGGGACCGAGGGTGAGGACTCGAAGGGCAGGCCGTTCCAGAGGCCACTGGGCGCCATGGACCCTCACCCCCGGATTCGTTCCAGCACCTCGTCCGCCCCGTTCTCCCGCATCGCCGCCACGCAGGCGCCGGCGGCCTCCTGGGGGGTGGCGCCCACGGCTTCGCCGCGGGCGGAGTGGCGGCCGTCCGGGGTGGCGAGGAGGGCGGTCAGGCGGAGATGACCGTTGCCGCCGTCCGCCCGCGCCCAGGCGCCAAGGGGGAGCGAGCAGTCGCCGCCGAAGGCCGCCACCACGCGGCGCTCGGCTTCGGCGGAGCGGGCGGTGTCCGGGTCGTCGAGGACCTTGCAGAGGGGGGCGGCCATGCCGCCGGCGCGCACCTGGAGGGCGAGCGTCCCCTGGCCCGGGGCGGGGAGCATCACCTCGGGCGGCACCGGGTAGACGGGGAGGTGGAGCAGGGCCAGCCGGTGGAGGCCGGCGCCGGCGAGGATGACGCCGCCGGCCCGGGTGTCGCGCCACTTGCGCAGCCGCGTGTCGACGTTGCCGCGGATCGGCTCGACGCGCAGGTCGGGACGGCGCATCAGGATCTGCGCCCGGCGGCGCAGCGCGCCGGTGAGCACGATCGCCCCCTCGGGGAGACCGTCGAGGTCCTCGGCGTCCTCGCTCACCAGCACGTCGCGAGCGTCGGCGCGCTGCGGGTGGGCGGCGATGATCAGCTCTTCGGGGAAGGTGACCGGCAGGTCCTTCAGGCTGTGCACCGCCAGATCCAGCGAGCCGTCGAGCAGGCCCCCCTCCAGCTCCTTGGTGAACAGCCCCTTGCCGCCGAAACGGGCGAGATCGCCGGTCACCACGTCGCCGGTGGTCACGATCGGCACCAGCTCGACGTCGAGACCGGGGTGCGCGGCCTCGAGGCTCCGCGCCACCATTCCGGACTGGGCGAGGGCGAGGGGACTGCGGCGGGTGCCCAGGCGGATGCGGAAGATGGCGTCAGTCTTCGTCGTCGGCATCGAGATGGAAGAGCTCGCGCACGAGGTCGAGCCGGGAGAGGTCGTCCGCGCCGTCGCGGGCGCGCAGACGGCTGCTGGGGTGATGGAGGATCTTGCGGACCAGCGAGCGGGTCAGGCGCTCGAGCTCCGCGTGGGTCTCTTCCGGGAAGCGGGGGAGGACCTCGGCCAGCTCCTGGACCCGGATGCGCTCCGCCTGCTTCTGCATGCGGGCGACCAGCGGCTCGGCTTCCAGCCCGCGGAACCAGGCGCGGAAGTGGGCCAGTTCCTGCTGGACGATCTCCTCGGCCCGCGGGAGCTCCTCGCGGCGCCGCTTCAGGTTGCGCTGGATCAGGTGGTCGAGCGAGTCGACGGTGTGGAGGAAGACGTTCTCGGCGCGGCCGGCGGCCGGCTCGACGTTGCGCGGCACCCCGAGGTCGACCACCAGCAGCGGCCGCGAGGGGCGGGAGCGCATCGCCTCGGCGAGCTGGCGGCGGGTGAGCACCGGCTCCTCGGCGCCCGTCGAGGCGATCACCAGGTCGGCCGTGCGCACCGCCTCCAGGCGGTCCTCGAAAGCGATCAGCTCGGCGTTCGCGAACTCCTCCTGGAACTGCCGCGCCCGCTCGCCGCCGCGGTTGGCCACCTGGAGCTCGCGGGCGCCGCGCTCGATCAGCGGCCGGGCGACCGAGCGGGCGATCTCGCCGGCGCCGATCAGCAGCACCCGGCAGTCGTCCAGCCCGCTGAAGATCTGCCGCGCCAGCTCCACGATCGCGTAGCCGATGGAGACCGCTCCGGCGGCGATCGCCGTCTCCTGGCGCGTCCGCCGGCCGGCGGTGATGGCGCTGCGCAGCAGGCGCTTGAGCACCGGCCCCTCGGCCCCGATGGCCTCCGCCAGGGCCGCCGCGGCCTTGACCTGGCCCAGGATCTCGGGCTCGCCGAGCACCATCGACTCCAGCCCGCCCGCCACCGCCAGCAGATGGCGGGCCGCCTCGCCGCTGCGCTTCACGTACAGCCGCCCCGGCCGCTCCAGCTCCGGCTCCCGCGCCAGGAAGACCAGCTCCAGGGCGTCCTGGTAGGCCCGGTCCTCGTCGCGCGGCTGCAGGTAGAGCTCGGTGCGGTTGCAGGTCGAGAGCAGGAACGCCTCGGCGATCTCCGGGCGGGCGAGCAGATGGACGAGCGTCTTCTCCGCCTCCTCCCTGCCCATCGCCACCCGCTCGCGCAGCTCGATCGGCGCGCAGCGGAAGTCCGTGCCCACCAGAAGCAGCGGCGGATCGGGACGGGACGGAGCGCTGGCGCCCAGAAGCGGCGAGGTCATCTGAAAAGGGATTGTACGCCGTTCGGGCGCCTTCCGTCCCCGCCCCTCGCCCTACATGAAGCCGTGGAAGTCGGTGAAGAAGAAGTTCACCGCCATCAGAGAGAACAGGATCGCTCCGAAGCCGGCGAGGCTCGCCAGCGCCGTCTGCCGCCCCTGCCAGCGGCGCAGCCGCCGCATCAGCAGCGCCGCGGCGTAGATCACCCAGGTGGCCAGCGTGAACAGGATCTTCGGATCGTGCAGCCAGCCGCTGTGATAGAGCCGCTCGGCCCAGACGGCGCCGGTGATCACCGCCCCGGTCAGCGTCACGAACCCCGCCCCGATCGCCCCGATCATCATCCGCTCCAGCACCTCCAGCGGCGGCAGCTTGCCGTAGAAGGTGGAGAAGCGCCCCGCCTTGAGGTCGCGGTAGAGCTGGAGGAAGAGGAAGGCGTAGGCCGCGCCCACCACGAAGGCGGCGTAGCCGAGGAGGGCGAGCGAGACGTGCAGGGCGAAGAAGGGGTCGTGGAAGATCGCCCGGTCCGGCGGATTGGGACGGGTGAACAGAGAGGCCAGGAGCTGGAAGAAGAAGACCAGCGACACCAGCCAGAAGCCGGTCGAGCGCGCGCGGCCGTGCCACTCGACGAAGACGTAGACCACCGCCACCGCGAAGGCCACGATCGACAGCGCCTGCGACACCGTGGCGGCCGGGAACTGCCGCCACTGAGCGGTCGCCGCCGCGAGGTAGGCGAAGTGGAGGAGCACCGTGCCGCGCAGGGCCGGGGTGGCCGTCCGCTCGGCGAACGGATGCGAGGTGAAGAAGAGGAAGCCGTAGTCGATCGCCACCAGGAGATAGGCGATCGGCAGCAGGAGAGTCGCGATGTCGAGGAAAGTTTGCACGCGTTTTTTTGAAATCCCCTGAGAATCCCTGAAAGAGCAGGATGCTAGCACCTTCTTGCCCCCCCTCCCATCCTCTGTTACTGTCGCCGGCCGTCTAGTGCTACAACGTAGCCAGGCCCCGATCGCGGGGTCTCAAACCGAGAGACCGAGAAAGTAGACCGGATATGGCCAACGCCGTCATCGTGGGAATGCAGTGGGGAGACGAGGGGAAGGGGAAGATCGTCGATCTCCTCTGCCCGGCCTTCGACGGCGTGGTGCGCTACCAGGGGGGGCACAACGCGGGCCATACGGTGAAGTTCCGGGACCGCCACTTCTCCCTGCAGCTCATCCCGTCGGGCATCCTGCACCCGGACATGATGTGCGTCCTCGGCAACGGCATGGTGGTGGCGCCGGACGCGATGCTCTCCGAGCTCGCCCGCCTCTACGAGGCCGGGGTGCGCTTCGACGGCCGCCTGTTCGTCTCCAACCGCGCCCATGTGCTGCTCCCCTGTCATGCCATCCTCGACCGGGCGCGCGAGGAGTCGCGCGGCGCCGGCCGCATCGGCACCACCTCGCGGGGGATCGGCCCGGCCTATGAGGGCAAGGTCTCGCGCGCCGGTCTGCGGATGGTGGACCTCTTCGCGCCCGACCTCGAGGAGCGCCTGCGCGTGCTGCTGTCGCGCATCCAGGCCGAGCTCACCAGCCTGGGGGGGGAGAACCTCCCGTCGCCCTCCGTCTACATGGACATGTGCCAGACCTGGGCCGAGCGGCTGCGGCCGAGCCTGCGCGACACCGAGCAGCTCCTGAACGGCTGGATCAAGGAGGGGAAGTGCCTCCTGTTCGAGGGCGCGCAGGGGTCCCTGCTGGACATCGACCACGGCACCTACCCCTACGTGACCAGCTCCAACTCGACCACCGGCGGCGCCTGCACCGGCACCGGCGTGCCGCCGACGCGGATCGACGGCGCCATCGGCGTGCTCAAGGCCTACACCACGCGGGTGGGGGGAGGCCCCTTCCCGAGCGAGCTGACCGACGAGACCGGCGAGTTCCTGCGCCGGCGGGGGAACGAGTTCGGCACCGTGACCGGCCGGCCGCGCCGCTGCGGCTGGTTCGACACCGTCGCCGCCCGCTACGGCCAGCTCCTCAACGGGGTGGACACAGTCGCCCTGACCAAGCTCGACGTGCTCGACGACTTCGACGAGATCCCGGTCTGCGTGGCCTACCGCCTGCATGGCGAGACCGTGCACACCTTCCCGCCGGACCGCCGCTCGCTGGAGGCGGCGGAGCCCATCCTGCGCACCTTCAAGGGTTGGAAGAGCTCCACCGTCGGCATTCTCGACTGGCAGGATCTGCCGCGCGAGGCCCGGGAGTACATCGACTTCATCGAGGGCGAGATCGAGGCGCCCGTCACCCTGGTTTCCACCGGTCCCCGCCGCGAAGAGACGATCGTCCGCGACCATTCCAGCCTTGAGCGCCTGACCTCCGGGCGTCTCGGCCGCGTTCTCGAGCAGCGCTGACCCCGCCGCCGGGTTGCCGGCGGCGTTTTCGCGCACCTCGCCCGCCTTTTTTTGCTTCTCGCCCGCCTTACGGCGAACCTCCGTAACCTTGCGGAGGAGTGCCGCTGCGTTGCGGAGTAGCACCGTAAGGTTGCGGAGGACCTCCGCTGCATTCCGGAGAAGCGCGGCAACGTTGCGGAGGAGCGCGGCAAGGCTGCGGAGCTCCTCCGCAACGCTGCCGGCAAGCTCGGAAACCCCGGCGAGCTTGAAATCAACCCCGGGAGCGGCTGAAGAAACACCTCTCAGAGAGGACGTCGCGACAGGGACTCCCCCGATATCCTCGAACTCCCCGGCGGACGAAGGCAGGCGCGGGCGGTGGCGGTCTGGGCTCAAGGCTGCTAGCATCGGATCCAGACAAGCCTGAAGAGTTAGGACAAAGCAGGGGCGACCGGACGCTGGGCCGGGTCGTTGGACATGCTTCTATCCGCCAGGCTGGAGGTGTCCAGTTGAGCGAGCCCGCATCTGTCGAAGGCAAGACCCAGGATCTTGCGGTATTGGCCGAGCGAGAACGACTCCTTTTATCGCTGGTGGCCGACGGAAATCATGAAGCCTTTGCCGAGTTTTTCGACCGCCTGGTTCCGGTTGTCCGATGCTACCTGTATCGCATCCTGGGCAACCACCATAGCCTGACCGAAGAGCTTCTCCAAGAGATCTTCCTGCGGGTCTGGTTGCAGGCCGACCGCTACCGGCCGGAACTGGGAACCCCTTGCGTATGGCTCCTCGTCATCGCAAGGTCGCGCGCGCTGGACGCTCTGCGGCAAGAGGCCACCCGGAGCCGCCGCGAAGCGGCTTTTCAGGGAGAGCCGTCCCCCTTCAAGCCGGTCGGCACCTCGCGGCTGGAGCATCTCGAGTTGAGGCGCCGGTTCCGCGAGGCCCTGGTCCGCCTGTCTCCGGAGCAGCGGGCCTGCCTGGCCCTCGCCTTCAACGACGACCTCTCCCATCGCGAGATCGCCCGGCGCCTCACGATGCCTCTCGGATCGGTGAAATCGCGAGTCCGCCTGGGGATCAAGAAGCTCGGCGCGCTGATCGACGCCGACAAGGTCCCATTGCTCGCCATCGTCTCCTTCCTGGCGTTCGCCTCGGTGGCTCTGGCGCGCCCGCTCTCTGGCGGTCTCCTCGCCGGGGTCAGCCACCCATTGATGGGCCTGGATCACCTGATCGCCATGATCGCGGTGGGGCTTTGGGCGGGGCAGACGGGCGGCAAGGCGCGGTGGAAGGTGCCCTGCGCTTTCATCGTCCTGATGCTGGCGGGAGGAGCCCTGGGGTTCCTCGGCATCCCCCTTCTTTTCGTCGAGAGCGGGGTCGTCGCCTCCGTCTTCGTGCTCGGCCTGCTGGTCGCGGCGGCGGTCCGCTGGCGCCCGCTGGCGAGCGTCGCCCTGGTGGGCGTCTTCGCGGTTTGCCATGGCCATGCCCATGCCGCCGAGGCGGCGGGAGCCTCCGGGCTGGAGTTCGTCGCGGGCTTTGCGGTGACCACCGCGGCGCTCCACGGCGTGGGTCTGCTCCTGGCGGCGGGCCTCCACCGGCTCGATCGGCCGGCTCTCGTCCGGTGGGCCGGCGCGCTGGTCGCGTGCAGCGCGTTTCTGTTGTGAGTCGACCGGACGGGAGCGAGCCGGACAGAACGCCCCGGACCGTGAACATGGTTTTGTGGTACCTTGTAAGAAAATACCTAGCCCAGGTCCGGGCCAGAGCACAGGAGGGTTCAAGTGCTTAAGATCAGTCTTATTAATATGCCTTTTGCCACGCTGCAGTTCCCCTCCATTGCCCTGACGCAGCTCAAGTCGGTGGCGGAGAGCCGTTTTGGCGATCAGGTTCGTGTGCGTATCCTCTACCTGAACCATGATTTCGCACTTTACCTCGGGCTTGAGACTTATCAGGTATTGAACAGTATTCAGGCGAGCAATGCCGGTCTGGGCGACTGGATGTACCGCTCGCTGGCCTTCCCGGAGCAGCCCGACAATATCGACGCGTATTTCCAGCGCTACTACCCCCAGCGCAACCCGGCGATGGAGATGCGCCGGCGGATGCTCACGACCAAGCGGGCGGGGCTCGAGCGCTTCATGGAGAGCCTGCTCAGCAAGCACCAGCTCGGCGGCGAGGATATCGTGGGCTTTACCACGATGTTCGCCCAGAACACCGCGTCGTTCGCGATGGCGCGCCTGATCAAGAAACGCAATCCGGCCGTCACCACGATCATCGGCGGAGCGAACTGCGAAGCCCCCATGGGGAAGGAGGTCGCCCGCAACCTCAAGGCGCTCGACTACGTCTTCTCAGGGTCGGCGCTGGTCAGCTTCCCGGAGTTTCTCCAGCACCGGCTCGACGGCGACGTCGAGGGGTGTGAGCAGATCGCGGGCGTGTTTTCGAAGCAGAATACAGAGAAGATGCAGGGCCACAACACCGTCGGCCCGGAGCTCCCGATCGAAGTCCCGGTTCCCCTGGACTACGACGAGTTCCTGGCCGAGCTTTCGCGCAATTTTCCGAACGGCAAGGTCGAGCCCATGCTGCTCTTCGAGACCTCCCGTGGCTGCTGGTGGGGGGAGCGCGCCCACTGTACGTTCTGCGGCCTCAACGGCGGCACCATGGCCTACCGCGCCATGCCCTCGGACCAGGCGGTGCAACTGTTCGACAGGATGTTCACGCGCTACTCGGATCGCTGCAAACGCTTCGACGCGGTCGACAACATCATGCCCCGGGAGTACCTGACAGAGGTCTTTCCGCACGTCAAGCCGCCGGAGGGCGTGTCCCTCTTCTACGAGGTCAAGGCCGATCTCAAGGACCGCGAGATGGAGATCCTGGGCAAGTCTGGGGTAAACCTGATTCAGCCGGGGATCGAGGCGCTGAACACGGGGACCCTGAAGCTGATGCGCAAGGGGGTGACCTCCTTCCAGAACATCCGCTTTCTCAAGAACTGTCTGCGCTACAACATCGTGCCGGTCTGGAACCTCCTGATCGGCTTCCCCGGCGAGAAGGAAGACGTCTACAGCAAGTACGTCGCCGACATGCCGCTGCTGTTCCACCTGAACCCGCCCTCGGGGGCGTTTCCGGTCCGCTTCGACCGCTACAGCCCGTATTTCACCAAGGCGGAGGAGTATGGGCTCAAGCTGTCGCCGTACGACTTCTACCGCTATGTCTATCCGTTCTCCGAGGAGGTCCTGACCAACATGGCCTACTTCTTCGAGGACCGCAACTACTCTTCGGACTATCTGTCGAAGATGGTCATGTGGCGGGACCGCCTGGGCCAGGGCACCTCCCGCTGGACCGAGCGCTTCCGCGGTCTGGACGGCCGCCCGAAGGCGAGCCTGACCCTCGAGCCGCGCGGCGACGGGAGCGCGGTAATCCGCGACACGCGCTCCGGGGAGACGGTCCTGCACGAGGTGGACGAGCTCGAGAACAGCATCCTGTCGTACGCCGACGGCAACGGCTGGCGCGTCGTGGACATCGCCGGCCACGTCGACGCGGATGCGGCGAGCGTCGCCGGCAAAGTCGAGCGCCTCCGCAGCCTCGGGCTGATCTTCGAGGAAGGGGAGCGCCTGATCAGCGTGGTCGTGCTCCCGATGGACCAGGAGCCGAAGGAGGAGGAGCACGTCGTTGTCGCAGTCAGGAAGCCGTCTCTTCCGATCATCGCTACCGCCGGCTGAGCTGCCCGGTCTCCTGAACAACCCCGGGGGCGGCCCTCGCCGGCCGTTCCCCGCCGCTGGGCCACGATGAGCACGAGACTCAAGCTGCAGTCGAGGATCATGTTCCTCTCCCTGCGCAAGAGCGGGTTCCGCTCGCTGCTGGCCATGGGAGCGGTGGGCCTGGGGATCGCCGCCATGATGATCATGCTGGCGCTCAGCGCGGGAGCCCAGCGCGAGCTGGAAGCGATCACGGACAAGATCGGAAAAAACCTCTTCATGATCGTCGCCGGCCAGGAGCTGTCCCCGGGCCGGGGGCAAGGGTGGTTCAAGTCGACCCGGCTCAACCGCGCCGACGTGGCGGCTCTGCGCGAGCAGATCCGCGGCATCCACACGATCGTGCCCATTCTGGAGGGCAGTGTGCAGGTGAAGCTCGACCGTGAGGAATTCACCACCACCGTCCGCGGCGCGAGCTCCGAGTTCCTGGAGGTGCGGAACTTCCAGCTCGAGGACGGCAGGCTCATCGACGACCAGGACGGGGCGGCCAAGAGCCGCGTGGCGGTGGTGGGCTCTTTCGTGGCGGGCCGGCTGAACGACGGGTTCACCATGGTCGGCGAGACGATCCTGGTCGGCGGCATCCCCTTCCAGGTCGTCGGCCAGCTCAAGGAGAAGGGGTTCAGCAGCGACGGACAGAACGAGGACGATCAGATCCTGATCCCGCTGGAGACTGCCCGGCACAGGGTGTTCAACGCGGACTATCTGTCGCGCCTGCTGGTGCAGGTGAACGATCAGGCGCGGATCGGCGCGGTGCAGAGCGCGGCCCGGGAGGTGCTCCGGAGGAACCACGGCCTGGACCAGGATGTCCGTGACGACTTCGAAATCCTGACGATGATCCGGGCCAACGAGATCCGGAAGATGAACTCCATCTTCCTGCAGGGGCTGTCACAGCTCTTCGTGGCGATCACGCTGGCGACCGGCGGCGCCGGCGTGTTGGCGGTCACCTATCTCAATGTCAAGGACAGGACCTCGGAGATCGGCCTTCGCATGTCGGTCGGGGCGCGCCGGCGGGATATCGCGAACCTGTTCGTGGCGGAAGCCTGCGTCCTGAGCCTGCTGGGCGGGATTGCCGGGCTGCTGGTCGGCCTGATGAGCATCGCCGTCCTGAAATGGGCACTCGGATGGCAGATGGTGGTCGATCTCCGCGGCGTGGCGGTCCCCCTGCTGGTGTCAGTGCTCCTCGGAGTGGTGTTCGGTGTCGGCCCCGCGATCAAGGCCTCACGGGTGATGCCCGTGGAGGCGTTGCGGGATGCCTGAGCCGTCAGGGAGGGCGCGCCGTCGGGTTGACCCGGCGAGGACGCGAGAGGTACAGTATAAAGTCACGTTGAATCCCGGATGCAGCTCACTGTCTTGTTGCGGGCATGGGATCCGTCCAGGAGGCTCATCATTTTGGGACGCCCCATGAAGACGCGCCGGCTTCGGCCCTGTGGACCTCTATGCGTTGGCTGATCATCGTCGCGGGGCTGCTGATCGCCGGCTTCGTCGTCTTCAGCTACACGCCGGTCCGCGCCATGTTCCAGGGGCGCGAGCCGGAGGATCTGCCTACCCTGCGTGCCAGCCGGGCCACGCTCACGGAGTCGACGGTCGCTGTCGGCACGATCAAGTCGAAGGTGGGCGCCGAGGTCAAGGTGGGCTCGCAGCTCTCCGGCGTCGTCGCGGACCTCAAGGTCAACGTCGGGGACAAGGTCTCCAAGGGGGACCTCCTGGCTTCGTTGCGGGACGAGGACTGGCGCGCGCGGGTGGACATCCTGAACGCCGATCTCGTCTCCGCGCTCGCGGAGCAGGAGTACGCCCAGAGCCAGCTCGACCGCAGCGAGCGGATGCAGGATCTGATACCAAGATTACAGCTCGAGGACAACCGGAGAAATCTGAAGGTCAAGCAGGCGAACGTCGAGCGGACGCGGGCGAGCCTGGCCCAGGCCAAGATCACGCTCGGCTATACGATCATCCGGGCGCCGGTCTCGGGGACCATCGCCTCGGTGTCGACGTACAAGGGCGAGACCATCGCGGCGAGCCTCGCCTCGCCCACGTTCGTCACGATTGTCGACCTCGACCGGCTGGAGGTGCAATCGTATGTGGACGAGACCGACATCGGCAAGGTCCACGTCGGACAGAAGGTCACCTTTCGCGTCGACGCCTTTCCCGACCAGGAGCTGGAGGGGGTCGTCCACGCGATCTACCCCAAGCCGCAGCTGGTCAACAACGTCGTCAACTATGTCGTGATCATCGATATCGTGAACACCCGGCATCTGCAGATACGGCCCGAGATGACGGTCCACGTGGACTTCATCCTCGCGCAGAGGGAGAACGTGGTCAGTATCCCGCGCAACGCCCTGGTGCGCGAAGGGGGGCGCAACGTCGTCATCCTGCGGGTGGGGGACGGCTGGCTCCAGCGGCAGGTGGAGACCGGGTTGCAGACCCCGCAGAGGATCGAGATCGTTTCCGGTCTCAAAGAGGGTGAAACCATCGTGGCCGACAAGCAGGCCTGGAAGCGCCACCTGGAGAAGCAGCCATGATCAAGTTGAAAGACCTCGCCAAGACCTACCAGAAGGCCAAGGAGCCTCCGGTGAAGGCGATCGACCGCGTGTCGTTGCAGATCACACCCGGGGAGCTGGTGGCGATCCTCGGGCCGTCGGGCTCCGGCAAGAGCACCCTGATGAACGTGATGGGCCTGCTGGACCGGCCGGACAGCGGCGAGTACCTGCTGAACGGACAGGCGGTGCACGACCGCAGCGACGACGAGCTGGCCGCCCTCAGGAACCGGTTCATCGGCTTCGTCTTCCAGTCCTATCACCTGCTGCCGCGCACGACGGCGCTGGAGAACGTGCAGCTCCCCTTGCTCTACGCGGACCGTAAGGACTACAAGAAGAGGAGCGAGGCCGCGCTGGTGGCCGTCGGGCTGTCCGACCGCATGAACCATTTCGCGGAGGAGCTGTCGGGCGGCCAGCAGCAGCGCGTCGCGATCGCCCGCGCCATCGTCAACGAACCGTCGGTCCTGCTGGCGGACGAGCCGACGGGCAACCTGGACTCCGTGGCGTCGGGCGAGATCATCGGGCTGTTCAGGAGGCAGTGCCAGGAAAAGGGCACGACCGTCGTGCTGATCACCCATGACCTCGAGGTCGCCCGCGCGGCGGACCGGATCATCCGGATCCGCGACGGCGCGGTGGAGACCGACGATTCCGGCCGCCCGGTGGTGGGAGGTGCCGTATGAACCAGCCGCTGCTGCTGCGCACGGTCCTGCTGCGCTTCTGGCGCTTCAAGGCGAAGACGCTGTTCATGGGGCTGGGGATCACGGTCGGCGTTCTCGCGACGGTGTTGCTCCAGACGGTCACCGGCAGCGTCCGGGAGAGGTTTTCCGCTTTCGTCGAGCGCTCCTACCCCGCGGACAGTATCGTGCTGGTGGCGGGGAGCGGCTTCATGGGCGGTGGGGAGGGGCGCAACAACCTCCGGCTGTCCAACGTGGAGACGGTCGTCAACTCGATCGGGATCAAGGAGTGGGATCCGGTCGTCTACGTCGGGTTCCGCGATGTCAAGCGCGCGGGCAACAGCGTGAACGTGGGCCTGGCGGGCTACTCGGAAAAAGCGGAGAACGTGCGGCGCCGGTCCGTGCAGGACGGCGACTTCTTCACCGCCGAGGACGTCAAGAACCGCGCGAACGTGGCGCTCATCGGCTCGACGACGGCGGCGAAGCTGTTTCCCGGCGAGTCCCCGGTCGGGGCGCAGCTCTTCATCGACAACGTGCCCTTCCAGGTGAAGGGTGTGCTCGAGACGGTCGGCGTCGACCCTCACGGCAACGATCAGGACAGCACCATCCAGATCCCGTACACGACGCTGCTGGACAAAATGCTCAAGGTGAGCTTCATCTCCGGAGCGACGTTCCTCGTCGAGGATCCCAGCCACGTCGAGGAGGTCCGGAACGAGATCATCAGGATCATGCGGGAACAGCACCAGTTGGGCGAAGGGCAGAAGGACGACTTCAGCGTGATCACTCCGGCCCTGATGCAGGACCTGCTCGATAAGACCTTTCGGACGTTCAACATTTTCGTGCCCCTCATCGCGGCCACGGCCTTCCTGATCTCGGCCCTGGTCATCCTCAGCATCATGCAGATCAGCATCAAGGGGCGCACGCCGGAGATCGGCCTGCGCAAGGCCATGGGAGCACGCTCCAGGGACCTGCAAACTCAGATCATCCTGGAGGTGCTGATCGTCTCGGCGGTCGCCTCCTTCCTCGGCCTCGTGCTGGCGCAGATCGGCATCCACGCGGTGACCCCTCTGCTGGCGGCGAAGTTCGGCATCAAGCAGCTGAGCCCGCCCGGCATGGTGCTGGCGACCGCTGTGTGCGCGGCCATGGCGACCGGGCTCCTCGGCGGCATCCTGCCGGCGAGACGGGCCGCGAAGCTCAATCCGGTCAAGGCGCTCAAGTAGCCGGGCCGCCGGCGGCCCCTCCTCCTCGTACACCCCCGTGCCGGGCCCCGCGCCCGGCCACGCCTTCGTTTCTATCTGATCCAGACCTGCGCCGGCGATCGGCGAGTTGACTTCGGAAGGTCTCAGGCGTAAGGTCGAGGTTGGTCCCCATTGCAGGGAAAATCAACTTCACTCGGGCGAAAGCTTGAGTTGATCTGTTTCGCAGTTCGAATATTAATTCTTAATATTCTCAAAGCAGATCTTTCGATTTTTGCTATGCAGGGAAGAGGAGCGCGGATCAGCGATGATGCGGGAAGTGGTGGCTGAGGAGTCGCTCGCGAGGTCGGTTGCCAGGGACGTGACGGTTGCGGCGGCCGCCTACCCGTTCAACGGGAAGGACGATCCGCGTCTGGCCGAGAGCGAGCTGGGCGGGTTCGCGCTCCGGTGGCTGCTCGCGATCCTTCAGCGGATGGGGGTGATGCGGGAGCCGGGAGAGGCGTACGAGCTGGACGAGCTCAAACGGCGCCTGGGGGTCGCGCCGAAGTACGACCGCTACTTCGAAGCCCTGGTCCGGCGGCTGGAGGGAGAGGGGCTGGTGACCCTGGACGGGCGGTCCCTGGAGACCACCGGGCGCGTTCGCGGGTACGCCCTCGACGCCGTGGAGGAGCAGGTCGGCGAATTCAGGCGGAGCTTTCCGCTACACCATCCGGCCTGCGCCGGTCTGCTGGGCTTCATGGCCTGCTGCTTGGGCCGCTTCGAGGAGATCCTCACCGGCCAGGTCGACGCCGCCGACGTCCTGTTCCAGGACGGCAACATGGAGGTCTTCGCGGAGGTGTTCCGCGGCGATGTCGTAGCCGATTATTTCAACCGTGCCGTCGCGGACGCGGTGCGCGGCGCGGTCGTGCGGCTCCGGGACCGCCAGGCGGGGCGCGGCGCCGGAACGCCGAGGATCCGCGTCCTGGAGATCGGCGCCGGCACCGGCGGCACCACCGCGGCGATCCTTGAGGCCCTGCAGCCGCTGTCCGATCTCGTCGAGCTCTGCTTCAGCGACATCTCCCCGTCCTTCGTGCGGTACGCCCGGCGCCGCTTCGCGGCACCGTACCCCTGGCTCCAGTACCGCATCCTGAACATCGAGAAGGACCTCTCCGCGCAGGGGTTCGAGCCCCACGGCTTCGACGTCTTGGTGGCCGCCAACGTGCTGCACGACACCCGGGACATCGAGCTCACCCTGGAGCAGACGCGGCGGCTGCTGAAGCCGGGCGGGCTGCTGGTGCTGAACGAGTTCACCGCGGTCAAGGACTGCCTCTTCTTCAGCGGCGCGCTGCTGCACGGCTATTGGCTGTTCGAGGATCCCGGCCGGCGGCTGCCGGACAGCTGCCTGCTCAGCCCGCCGCAGTGGAGCCGGGCCCTCGAGCGTACCGGCTTCACGCTCGCCGGAGCGTTCGCGCTGCCGACGCAGAGCCTGGCCCCGGGGTGCAGCCAGAGCGTGATGCTCTGCGAATCCCCGCCGGCCGCCGCGGGCGACGATGGAAGAGCGGGGAAGAGCGGCCTCATCGGCGAATGGCTCGAGCAGGACATCCGCGCGATCCTCGGCGAGGAGCGCTCCGCGGCGTACTCGGCGCGCCGCCCGCTGATGGAGATGGGGCTCGACTCCATCGAGCTGGTCGAGCTGAAGTCGCTGGTGCGGCAACGCTTCGACGTCAAGCTGCCCGCCGCCTTCCTGTTCGAGCACGAGACGCAGGAGAAGATGGCGAAGGCCCTGGCGGCCACGGTCTCCGCCGAGCGGCTCCGGGAACTGCTGCCGCCCCCGCCGCCTGTCCCGGCCTCGGCGGACGCGGTCGCGATCGTGGGAGTCGCGTGCAGGTTCGCCGGCGGCGCCACATCGCCGGAGGCCTTCTGGAATCTGCTGGAGCGCGGCGGCGACGGCATCGTGCCGATGCCGGCGGGGCGGTGGCGGTGGCCGGCCTTCGTCGACGTGAAGGGGAGGCAAAAGGGGATCGACCAGGGTGGGTTCCTGGAGAGGATCGACGAGTTCGACGCGCGGTTCTTCCGCACTTCTCCCAGAGAAGCGGAGCTGATGGACCCTCAGCAGCGCCTGCTGCTCGAGCTGAGCTGGGAGACGCTGGAGGACGCGGGCCGCCGCCCCTCCGAGCTCTCCGGGCGGCGGATCGGCGTCTTCGTCGGCGTCTGCCAGAGCGATTACCGGGACGTGCTGGTCGCGGCCGCCGACTCGCCCGAGGGCTACGTCGGCTCGGGCAGCGCGCTCTCCATGCTCGCCAACCGGCTCTCCTATTTCTACGACTTCAAGGGGCCGAGCGTGGCGGTCGACACCGCCTGCTCGAGCTCGCTCTTCGCCCTCCATGATGCGGTCAACGCGCTCCGCCGCGGCGACTGCGAGCAGGCCCTGGTGGGCGGCGTCAACCTGCTCTGCAGTCCCACGATCAGCATCTCCTACTACCAGGCGGGGATGCTGTCCCCCTCCGGGAGGTGCCGGACGTTCGACGCCGCCGCGGACGGCTACGTGCGGGGCGAGGGCGGGGCGATGCTGCTGCTCAAGCCCCTCACCCTGGCGATCGAGCAGGGGGACGCGATCTACGGCCTGGTCCGGGGCACGGCGGTGAACCACGGCGGGCAGGCGGCCACGCTGACAGCGCCGAAGCCGGACGCCCAGGCGGCGGTGATCGAGGCCGCGTGGCTGCAGGCGGGCGCCGCGCCCGACTCCGTCGGCTACGTCGAGACGCACGGCACGGGCACGAAGCTCGGCGATCCGATCGAGATCAGCGGCCTCGTCGAGGCCTTCCGGCGCCTGTACCGGGCGGCGGGACGGAGCGCGCCGGCGCGCCCTCATTGCGGGCTCGGCTCGGTGAAGAGCAACGTCGGGCACCTGGAGGGCGCGGCGGGGCTGGCGGGACTGATCAAGATCCTGATGTCGATGAGGCACGGCCAGATCCCCAGGACGCTCAACTTCCAGCGCCTGAACCCCGACATCGACCTGGAGGGGAGCCCGTTCTACGTCGTGGATCGGAACGCCGCCTGGCCCCGCTTCCGCGACGAGGCTGGGCGCGAGCTGCCGCGGCGCGCCAGCGTGAGCTCCTTCGGCTTCGGCGGCGCCAACGCGCACGCCGTTGTGGAGGAGTATCCCACCCACGTACCCGCCGCCGGCAGGCAGGGGGCGCTGCTGGTCCCGCTGTCGGCGCGGACCCCGGAGGGGCTGGTCGAGCGGGCAAGGCGGCTGCTCGACATCCTGGCGCCGTCCGCGGGCTCGTCGCCCGCCCGCGTGGCGGCGGATCTGGGGCGCCTGCTGCGGGACCGTTTCGGCCTGGGCGAGGAGTGCGCGCCCGATCTCGAATGGGAGGATCTGGGCTGGGGCGTCACGGAGACGCGGCTCTTCCTGGCGGCCGTCGAGGAGGCTCACGGCGTCCGGCTGCACTCCCGGTCGCTGCTCGAGCTGCCGTCGCTGGGCTCCCTCGCCGAGCGTATCGCGGGGGAGAACCGCGGCGCGCCGGCCGGCCCGAGCGCCGGCGACGGCGCGCTCCTGGAGGACGTGGCGTACACGCTGCAGGTCGGCCGCGAGCCGATGGAGGAGCGCGTCGCGTTCCTCGTCGAGAGCCGGGAGGAGCTCGCCTCGGCGCTGCGGAGCTACGTCGCGGGGGATCGGGAGATCGCGGGCTGCCACCGCGGCTACGCGAGACCGCCAGAGGCCGGGGCCGAGCAGAGCGCGGAGAGACGCGAGGTCGAGGCAGCCCTCGCTCGCGGCGACCTCCGGGAGCTGGCGTCCCTGTGGAGCCGTGGCGTCGAGGTCGACTGGGCGCGGCTCTATCCGGGCGCCAGGCCCCGGCGCGTCCGCCTGCCGGCCTACCCGTTCGCCAGGGAGCGCCACTGGGTGAAGGAGGCGCCGGCCGCCGGACGCGCCGAGCCGGCGCCGCACCCGCTGCTGAACCAGCCGGACTCCGAGATCCTGGCGTATCGCTTCGGCAGCGTGCTGACGGGAGACGAGTTCTTCCTTGCCGATCACGTCATTCAGGGCCGGCGGATGTTGCCGGCGGTGGCCTACCTCGAGATGGCGCGGGCGGCCGTCGAGCGGGCGGCCGGTGTCGCGCTCTCCGGCGCGGCGGGGGAGGACCGGGTCTGGCTGGGCAGTGTCGCCTGGGTCCGGCCGCTGTATGTAGACCGCGCCCCCGCCCGGTTGAGCCTGCGGCTGGCTCCGGACGGCGAAGGGATGAGCTTCGAGATCTACAGCGACGCGGAAGAGAGCGGCGGCGCCCCCGTCTTCCACGGGCAGGGGCGGGCCGGGATTGTCGCAGCCAGCGCGGCCGCCGCGGCGCCACCTCTGGATCTGGCGAGACTGCGCGCCCGCTGCACGCGGGCGCGCTACTCGGGCGCGGACTGCTACCGCGCCTTTTCGGCCATGGGCTACGAATATGGGCCCGGCCAGCAGGGCATCGACGAGCTGTACATCGGAGAGGGGGAGATCCTGGCGCGGCTGGCGCTGCCGGCCTCCCTGGCGGCCGGGCGGGGAGAGTTCTTCCTGCACCCGGCGATAGCCGATTCGGCGGTCCAGGCGACGATCGGATTCTCGCTCGCCGGCCGGAGCGCGGCCGCCGCGGTGCGGCCCGCGGTGCCGTTCGAGGTGCGCAGGGTGGAGCTCTTCGCGCCCTGCGCGCCGGCGATGTGGGCCGCGATCCGGCGCGGCGACGGGGCCGGGGACGCCGACGACGTGCAGACGTTCGATATCGATCTCTGCGACGAGGCGGGCCACCTCAGCGCGCGTTTCGAGGGCTGGACCACGCGCCGCCTGAAGCAGGGCTTGAGCGAGCCCCTGGCGGACGAGCGGCCGGCGGGGGAGATGTTGCTGAGACCCGAGTGGGAGCCGGTCGAGATCGAAGGACCGGAGACCTCCCGGAGCCTGCCGGCGGGCCGGATGGCGATCGTCGGCGGCACGGACCGGGAGCGGTCGGAGATCCAGGAGCTCTACCCCGATGCCGCGCCCCTGGAGCTGGAGCCCGGCGACGGCATCGATCAACTGCGCCGGAAGATCGCGTCGTGGGGCGGCATCGGGCACCTCGCATGGATCGTGCCGCACCACCGCCCGGATGCGGCGGGCGATGGCTCGCTCCTCGCCGCCCAGAGCGAGGGAGTGCTGTTCGGCTTCCGGATGATCAAGGCGATGCTGGGCGAGGGGTACGGCGACCAGCCGCTGGCCTGGTCGGTGATCACCACCGGGACGCAGGCCGTCCAGGCCGGCGAGCTCGCGAGCCCCACGCACGCCGGCGTGCATGGCCTGATCGGCTCCATGGCCAAGGAGTACGCCCACTGGAACGTGCGGCTGGTGGATCTTCCGTCCTCGGGCGCCCGGCCGTGGAGAGATCTCTTCGCCCTCGCCGGTGACCCGCACGGGAACGCCACGGTCTACCGGGACCACCGCTGGCACCGGCAGCGGCTCGTGCCCTGCCCTCCCGCCGCCGCGACGGCTGAGGCGGCGTACCGCCCGGGAGGGGTCTACGTCGTCATCGGCGGCGCCGGCGGGATCGGAGAAGCCTTGAGCGAAGCCGTCCTGCGCCGGGTGCCGGCACAGCTCGTCTGGATCGGCCGCCGGCCGCTGGACGGCGTGCTGCAGGCCCGGCTGGACCGGCTCGCCGGGCTGGGCCCGGCGCCGTTGTACATCGCCGCCGACGCCACGGACCGGGAGCAGCTCGAAGCGGCGCGCGACACGATCAAGCGATCGTTTGGACGTATCGACGGCGTGATCCACGCCGCCATGGTGATCGCGGACCACAGCCTGGAGAACATGACGGAGGAGGAGTTCGCGGCCGGCCTGTCGCCGAAGGTCGACGTGTGCGTCCGCCTGGCCCAGGTCTTCGCGGGGGAGCCGCTCGATTTCGTCCTGTTCTTCTCCTCGATCGCCGCCTTTCTGAAGTGGCCGGGACAGAGCAATTACGTGGCCGGCTGCGCGTTCGAGGATGCCTTCGCCGGCCGGCTGGCGGCGGAATGGCCCTGCCGCGTGCGGGTGGTCAACTGGGGGTACTGGAGCGTGGGAGCCCTGGACACCGAGCGGTACCGGACGCTGATGGCGCGCAAGGGGCTCGGCTCGATCGGGCTGCCGGGCGCGATGCGGGTCCTGGACCGCTTGCTGACCGGGCCGGAGGGGCAGCTGGCGTACCTGGCGGCGACCGGTCCTCAGGCGCTCGCGGGGATCGGCGTGCGGTCCGGGGAGCGGGAGACCGAGGGCGCTCTCGACACCCCCTCCGGGATCGCCGGAGTGATGGAGAAGCCGCGGGAGGTGGCCGCCGGGCACCTGCTGGCCCATCTGCGCCGGCGGGTCGCGGAGACGCTGGGAGTGGCCGAGGCGACTCTCGATTCGCGGTCGCGGCCGTTCGCCGGCGCCCTGCTGGGGGAGTTCGGCATGGACTCGCTCTCCTCGAACAGCCTGCGGAACACGCTGCGCCGGGAGCTCGGCGTGGACGTGCCGGTGCAGCGGATCCTGGGCGACCGGGCGCACGCCATCGCGGGGGCGCTCTACGAGCAGTTGCTTCTCCAGCGCGTCAGCAACGAGCCCCGGCGAGAGGACGACGGGGATTCGGAGACTTTCGTGTTCTAGCCGAGCGGTTGAAAGTGCAAATGGACGAGATCAACAGCCTGTTGGAAGAGCTCGCGCGACTCGGCGTCCGGCTGGCCGCCGAGAGCGGGCAGCTGAAGGTCAGCGCCGCCAAGGGCGTGCTGACCAGCGGCTTGCAGAGCCGGGTGCTGGCGGGCAAGGACGAGATCCTCCGCCGGCTGCAGGGGATCGAGCCGGAGAGCGCCGGCGGCGCTCCCGCCCGCCTGGTTCCGGACCCGCGGGCGGACCACCTCCCGTTCCCCCTGGCCGACCTGCAGCTCGGCTTCTATGTCGCCAACGACCCGTACATGGAGTACCACGTCAGGCCGCACTACTACATGGAGTTCGATCGTCTCGAGCTCGATGTCCCGGCCTACGAGGCGGCGTGGAACCAAGCGTTGCGCCGCCGCCGCCGCGAGCTGTGCGTGGTGAACGGCGACATCGAGCTGCAGCTCCTGGCCGAGGCGCCCGCCCTTGAGTGCAGGGTGTACGACTGGCGGGACCTCCCGGCGGCCGAGGTCGTTGCCGGCCTGGCCAGCGTGCGGGAGGAGATGAAGCGGCAGGAACTGCCGCTGGGCTCCTGGCCCTGGCTGGACCTGCGGGTGTCGCTGTGGAGGGAGGACGGCCGGGAGAGAGGGCGGATCCACTACAACCACAACAACTATTTCATCGACGGTTTCGGCGCCATGCAACTGCTGGCGGAGGTCGACGGCTACTACCAGGACCCGGCCGCCAGCCAGGCCCCGCTCGAGCTGTCGTACCGGGACGCTGTGCTGGGGATCGAACGCCTGGCTGGATCGCAAAAGGGGCAGGAGGCGAGAGACTACTGGTTCTCCCGCCTGCCGGGACTGCCGCCGCCTCCGGCCCTGCCCCAGAAGACGGGGCTCGACCGGCGGTGCCGGTCACGGCTCCAGGGGCGGGAGGGGTTCCTGGAACGGAGCTCCTGGGAGGCGTTCAAGCGCCGGGCGAGCTCGCTGGGGCTGACGCCGTCCAACGCGATCATCGCGGCCTACGCGTACGTGATCGCGACCTGGAGCAATTCGGATCACTTCATCCTGAGCCAGATGATGACGCGGCGCTTCGCCGAGCTGCACCCCGACCTCGTCCGCATGCTCGGCAACTTCGCGTCGCTGTACCCCCTGGAGATCCGCCTGGAGAGCGCCGCCTCGTTCGCGGACAACGCGAGGAAGATCCAGGACCAGGTGCTGCGGGACGTGAGGCACCTCCAGATCGGCGGCATGCACGTCCTGCAGGAGCTGAACCGCCTGAAGGGGGCCTTCGGCACCGCGCCCAGTCCCTTCGTCGTCGGCAGTGGACTGTTCATCAAGCGGTACCGGAAGGCCGCCTTCACCGTCCTGGAGACCTCGCAGACGCTCCTCGACCACCAGTTCTTCGAGCTCGAGGACGGCAGCTATCACTACCGCTGGGACCTGCTGGAGGAGTTCTTCCCCGCCGGCATGATCGCGGCCATGTGGGATTCCTACCACGGCCTGCTGCGCCTGCTGGCAGAGGACGGCGAAGCGTGGCTGCGGCAGGATTTCGGCCTCGTCGGCGAGCGCGATCTGAGCGAGCGCCGGGAGCGCAACCGGACCGCCAGGCCGGTGTCCGGCTCCACGCTGCATGACCCCCTGCGCCGGCAGGCTTCGATCCGCGGGGACAGCCCGGTCCTGGTGAGCGCCCGGGGCTCGTTGAGTTATCGGGAGCTCGAGGCGTGGAGCGCTTCGCTGGCGGCGGAGCTCCTGGGGCGAGGAGTGGGTAAGGGGGACCTCGTACCCGTGGTGATGGACCGCGAGCCGGAGGTGCTGGCCGCCGTCATGGCCGTGCTGAAGGTGGGAGCGGCCTACGTGCCGGTGGATCCCCGCCTGCCGGCAGAGCGCCTGGCGCTGCTGCTGGACGAGGCCGGGTCCCGCGTGGCGCTGACCCAGGAGCGCTACGAGAGGTCGCTCGGCTGGCCGGACGGGGTGACCCCCCTGCGCGTCGCGCCGCCGGCCGGGATCGTGGCAAGCGAGCCCGCCGCCGCGGTGGCGGATTCCGATCTCGCCTACGTCATCTACACGTCGGGCTCCACCGGCAGGCCCAAGGGAGTGATGATCGATCACCGCGGCGCCGTCAACACGATCCTCGACCTCAACGAACGCTTCGCCGTCGGCCCCGCCGACCGGCTCCTCGGGGTCTCCGCGTTCAACTTCGATCTCTCCGTCTACGACATCTTCGGCACCGTCGCGGCCGGGGCCCGCCTGGTCTATCCGGATCCGGAAGCGGCCCTCGATCCCACGCACTGGCTCGATCTGGCGGCCCGCGAGGGAATCACGGTGTGGAATTCCGTGCCGGCACTGATGAGCCTGCTGGTCGAGGCGGCGCGGCGGCGCGGGATCAACCTGCCCGCGCTGCGGCTGGTCCTGCTCAGCGGCGACAAGATCCCCCTCGACCTGCCGGCGGCGATCCGCGGCGTGGCGCCGAACGCCGCTGTGGTGAGCCTGGGCGGCGCCACCGAGGCCTCGATCTGGTCGATCCTCTACCCGGTCGGCGAGGTGGACCCCGCCTGGTCCACCATCCCCTACGGGTATCCCATGGTCAACCAGTCCTGGGAGGTTCGCGACCGGCACGGCAGGCCCTGCCCGGTGTGGGTCCCCGGAGAGCTCTATATCGGCGGCGTGGGCCTGGCCAAGGGGTACTGGAAGGACGCGGAGAAGACGGACCGGAGCTTCCGGATCGACCCCACGACCGGCGAGCGGCTCTATCGCACCGGCGACGCCGGGCGTTACCTGCCCGGAGGGTGCATCGAGTGGATGGGCCGGGTCGACTTCCAGGTGAAGGTGCAGGGGCACCGGATCGAGCTCGGGGAGATCGAGGCGGCCCTGGCGGAGCACCCCGCCGTCGGCCAGGCCGTGGTCGCCGTTCAGGAGTCGCCGGGGTCGCAGCGGAGGCTGATCGGGTTCGTCGTCCCCGCGGGCTCCTCCCCGGTGGACGCGCGGGGGTTGGAATCTTTTCTCCGCGCCAAGCTGCCCGCCTACATGGTGCCGGCGGCCTGGCGGACGGTGGAGCGGCTGCCGCTGACGGCGAACGGGAAGGTCGACCGCAAGGCCCTCCTGCAACTGCGGCCCGAGGAGGACGCCGGCGCCGGGGAGGAGCGGGAGCGCGTGGCGCCGGGCAACGCGATCGAGAGCCGGCTGCGGGCGATCTGGGAGCGCATCCTCGGCTTCTCCGGGATCGGCGTCACCGACGACTTCTTCGAGCTGGGAGGGCAGTCCTTCGACGCCATCCGCATCTTCGCCCTGATCAAGGAGGAGCTCGGCAAGGCGCACACCCTGAGCGACATCTGGCGGGCGCGGACGATCCGCGAGCTCGCCAAGGGGATCGCTGGCGAACTCGAGCGGGAAGAGGGGAGGCGGATCGTCCCCATCGATCCGCGCGGCAAGGGCGAGGCCCTGTTCCTGGTGCACCCGGCCGGCGGCTCGGTGATGGCGTACTCCCGCCTCGGCCGGTTGATCGACCGGCCGCTCTACGGCATCCAGGCGCCGGCGAACGGCGACGACGCGGGCCGCCGACAGGACATCGTCGAACTGGCCAGGTGTTACGTGGCCGATCTGCGGGCGGTCCAGCCGAACGGCCCCTATTCGCTCGGCGGGTGGTCCTCGGGCGCCATGATCGCCTTCGAGATGGCCGCCCAGCTCGAGGCGGCCGGGGAGAGGGTGAAGCAGGTGTTCATCCTCGACGGCCCGGCCCCCGTCCGGCATGGCGAGCTGAGCGACGAGCGGCTGTTGCTCTGGTTCCTGGAGGATCTCGCGCTCGGCCTTCCTGTCGAGCGGCTGCGGGGGGCGACCTTCGCCGGCCAGACGCTCGAAGAGCAGCTCCGGAGCTCGGCGGCCCTGCTGGACGGCGGCCGGCTGGCGGAGCTCGACCTCGAGCAGCTGGCGTCGAACTTCCAGATCTTCAGGGATCTGATCGCCGCCGGCAGCCGGTACGAGCCGCAGGCGATCGCCGCCGATCTGACCGTCGTGCGCGTGGAGGAGGACATCGTCGACGAGTTCTCCACGCACCCCCACCGGAACGCGAGCGACTGGGGCTGGCGCGGGCTCACCCGGGGGCGGGTGCGCTGCGCGCGGGTGCCCGGCACCCACCACAGCTTCCTCGGCGAGCCGCTGGTGGACGGCTGGTGCTCGCTGCTGAGCGAAGCCGAACCCCCGTCAGGGGTTCCCGGACTGGAAAGTCGATGAGATTGGAGAGTTCCATGCAGAGCCTGCTGGCCACCTTGTCGTCGCTCAAGGTCAGGATCGAGGTCCGGGACGGAAAGCTGCACGTGAACGCGCCGGCCGGCGCGCTGACCCCGGAGCTGCGGGACGCGATCGGCCGCCACCGGGACGCGCTGATCGAGAGGCTCCAGGCCTCCCAGGCCGCCGGTCCGCGGGACGAGCCGCCGGGCATCGTGCCGGATCCGGAGAACCGCCACCAGCCCTTCCCGTTGAACGACGTGCAGCATGCCTACTGGATCGGGCGCAGCGGCCACGTCGAGCTCGGAGAGGTCTCGAGCCACGTCTACTTCGAGTTCGAGTGCGGGGATCTCGACCCCGACCGGCTGAACGCGGCCTTCCGGAAGGTCGTGGCGCTCCACGGCATGCTGCGCGCCGTGATCGACGTCAACGGCCAGCAGCGCGTTCTCGACAGCGTCCCCGACTACGAGATCGCCGTCTGCGATCTGCGCGACACCGCCCCGGACTGGGGCGAGGCAGAGCTCAACCGGGTCCGCTCGGAGCTGGCGGAGCAGGTGTTCGCCTGCGACCGGTGGCCGCTGTTCGAGATCCGGCTGATCCGCGTCGCCGACAGCCACTCGCGCCTCTGCGTGAGCCTGGACTTCCTGGTGGTCGACGCCTGGAGCATCCTGCTGATCTTCCAGCAATGGTCCGCCTTCTACGAAAATCCCGCCTACGCGGTGAGCCCGCCCAGCCTCTCCTTCCGCGACTACGTGCTGGCGGAAGCCCGGCTGAAGGAGCTCCCCTCCTACCAGGCCGCGAAGAAGTACTGGTGGGACCGGCTCGACGAGCTGCCGCCGGCGCCCCTGCTGCCGGTCGTCAGCAAGATCGAGAGGGGGCGCAAGCACCAGTTCAACCGGCGGCGGTTCCGGCTGCCGGCGCAGCAGTGGGACGAGATCAAGACGCGGGCGCGAAGGTCGGGCCTGACGCTCTCGAGCCTGATGCTCGCCGCGTTCGCGGAGGTCCTGAACCGCTGGACCAAGGTCCCCCATTACTGCCTCAATCTGACCCTGTTCAACCGCCTCCCCATGCACGAGGAGGTCGAGTCGATCGTCGGCGACTTCACCAACCTGATGGTGCTGGAGGTCGACGGGCGCCGGGGTACCAGCTTCCTGGAGCGGGCGTCGCAGGTCCAGGCGCAGTTCCTCGGCGACTTCGAGCATCGTCAGGTCAGCGCGGTGGAGGTGCTGCGGGAGATCGCCAAGCGCCGGGGCTGGCAGCAGAACGCGATCCTGCCGGTGGTCTTCACCAGCACGCTGATGCTGGACAGCCGGAAGAGCGACGACGACGGCGGCGGCTGGGAGCCGTTCGGTCCTCTGGGATATGGGATCAGCCAGACGCCGCAGGTCCTGCTGGACTACCAGATCTTCGAGGTCGGCGGCGATCTGGTGATCAACTGGGATGCCGTCGACGAGGTCTTCCTCCCCGGGGTGCTCGACGACATGTTCGGCGCCCAGCGGGAGCTCCTGGAGGCGCTGGCCACGGTGCCGGAGATCTGGGAGCGGGACGAGGTGGCCACGCTGCCCAGAGCCCAGCAGAAGCAGCGGGAGCTGCTGAACGATACGGCGGCCGAGGAGATCGACGAGTACCTGCACGCGCCGTTCATCGCGCGGGCCCTCGAGGACCCCGACCGGATCGCCCTGGCGTACGGCGCCGGCGAGATGCGATATGGAGAGCTGCTGGCCCACAGCCATCTCGTCGCCGGGCAGCTGCTGGAGCGGGGGGTGCGCCCCAACCAGCTGGTGGCGGTCGTCATGTGGAAGGGGTGGGAGGAGGTCGTCGCGGTGCTGGGCGTGCTCATCGCGGGCGCGGCCTACCTGCCCATCGACCCGCGCTGGCCGCCGATCCGGCGCAACCACCTCCTGGAACAGGGGGAGGTCCGGATCGCTCTCATCCAGAGCGCCCTCGGCGAGGAGCTGGAATGGCCCGCGAACGTCGAGCGGATCGAAGTGATCCAGCGCGACGGCCTCGATCGCCTGACCGCCGCGCCGGCCCCGCGGCAGTCGACCCGCGACCTGGCCTACGTCATCTTCACCTCGGGCTCCTCGGGGACGCCGAAGGGGGTGATGATCGATCACCGGGCGGCGATGAACACGATCGTCCACCTGAATCGCCAGTTCGGTGTGGGCGAGGACGACAGCGTCCTGGCGGTGTCGAACCTGGCGTTCGACCTGTCGGTCTACGACATCTTCGGGCTGCTGGCGGTGGGTGGAACGATCGTGATCCCCGACGCCGACCGGTCGCGGGACCCGGGCCACTGGGCAGATCTGATCCGGCAGAGGAGCGTCACCCTCTGGGACTCCGCGCCGCCGTTGATGGGGCTGCTCGTCGACGCGGCGGAGCCGGGCTCGGCCGACCTCCCGTCGTTGCGCCTCGTGCTGCTGAGCGGCGACTGGATCCCGGTGCAGCTGCCGGACCGCGTCCGGCGGCTGGCCCCGGGCGCCCGGGTGGTGAGCCTGGGCGGCGCGACCGAGGGCTCCATCTGGTCGATCCACTACCCGGTCGAGGAGGTCGACCCGTCCTGGGACAGCATCCCCTACGGCAAGGCGCTGCCGAACCAGCACATGTACGTGCTGAACAAGAGGCTCCAGCCCTGCCCCGACCTGGTGACGGGGGACATCCACATCGGCGGCGCCGGCGTGGCGCTGGGCTACTGGAAAGACCCGGAGAGGACCCGCCGGCAGTTCCTCGAGTCGCCGGCCGGCGAGCGCCTCTACGCGACAGGGGATCTGGGGAGGTTCCGGCGAGATGGGAATATCGAGTTCCTCGGCCGCGAGGACTCCCAGGTCAAGCTGCGCGGCTACCGCGTGGAGCTGGGCGAGATCGCGGCCTGCCTGCAATCCCATCCCGAGGTCCGGGAGGCGGCGGTCCAGCTGGTGAAGGAGGAGGGGAGAGGCTCGCTGACCGCCTACGTGGTCGCGGAGGGGGCCGGGAGCGGCCGGCTGTTCGAGCGCACCGAAGTGCCGGGAGCGAAGCTGCAGCGGACTTCCCGGCGGGTCGGGGAGGCGGGACGGAACCGGACCGCCGAGGCGGACCGCGACGCCTTGCAGGCGTTTTGGGACTTCTGGCGGAAGATCGAGGCGGTGAGCCTGCGCTCCATGCTCGAGACGCTGCAGGCGCTCGGGCTGGTCGACGGCTCGGCGGTCGCGGAGCCCCTCGAGGATCTGGTGCGGAGCGGGCGCGTGCGCCCCCAGTACCGGCGCGTCGTCGAGCGCTGGCTCCGGGTGCTGGCGAGCGGCGGCCACCTCTCGGCGCGGGACGGCGGGTACGGCATCGCTGAAACCGGCGTCGCCGCGGCCGATCCCGTCGCCCGGCAGCTCGCCGCGCTGGAGGCGTCCTGCGGCCACGACGAACGGCTGAAGGACTTCCTGGAATACGTCGCGAGCTGCCTGCGCAACCAGCTTCTCCTGCTCAGCGGCGAGGCGATGCCGCTGGAGTTTCTGTTCCCCGGGGGGGAATGGCGCCTGGCCGAGGCCCTCTACCAGAGGAGCCCGATCGCGCGGCACCACAACGGGGTGATCGCGGCGGTCGTGAAGTCGCTGGTCCGTGGTTGGGAGGGGGACCGGCGGCTGCGGATCCTCGAGATCGGCGCCGGCACGGGCGGCACCTCGGCCTCCGTCCTCCCCGAGCTCCCGGCGGATCGGACGGAGTACTGGTACACGGATCTGTCGACCTATTTTTTCAGCGCCGCGCGCGAGAAATTCCGCGACTACCCGTTCGTCCGCTACGCCGTCTTCGACATCGGCAAGGCCCCGGCGGCCCAGGGCCAGCAGCCGCACGGCTACGACCTGATCGTGGCCGCGAACGTCCTGCACAACGCCACCGACGTCAACGCGGCCCTGGGCTCCATCCGCGAGTTGCTGAAGCCCGGCGGGTACCTGCTGATGCTGGAGGGGACCCGCACCAACCCCTGGCAGTGGGCCACCATCTCCTATCTCGAGGCGGTCGTCGCCTACGGGGACGAGCGGGCCGGGTCCGATCTGCCGCTGCTCGGTGCGGACGGGTGGTCGCGGGCCCTGACCCGGGCGCGCTTCGAGGAGGTGCACGTCTTCCCGGCGGCGGCCGCGGATGGCGGCGGCCTGTCCGAGCTCCTGGAGGCCATGCCGCAGCACGTGATCGCGGCCCAGGGCCCCGGGCGGGTGAGCCGTTTCAAGCCGGAGGAGCTGGCCGCCTTCGCGCGCGAGCGGCTCCCGGACTACATGGTGCCCCAGCGCTACGTGCTGCTGGAGCGGCTGCCGCTGAGCGCCAACGGCAAGGTGGACCTGGGGGCGCTGCCGAGCGCGACCGCGGCGCAGGGCACCGAGGAGCGGCGCGTCGTCTTCCCGCGCTCCAACATCGAGGAACGGATCCTGAAGATCTGGAAGGAGGTGCTCGACGTCGAACAGCTGAGCATCCACGACAACTTCTTCGAGGTGGGTGGCGACTCGCTGCTGATGACCGCGGTGCTGCTCAGGCTCAACAAGTCCGAGCAGCCGCCGCTGACGATCGCGAACCTGTTCGCCTATCCCACCGTCCAGAGCCTGGCGGGTTATCTCGGCTCGGTGTCGAAGGCCCAGGCCGAGCGCCCCGCGGCGTCGGAACGCGCGGAGAGAGGGCCGCGAGGGGCGGCCGGGGACATCGCGATCATCGGCATGGCGGGGAGATTTCCGGATGCGCGAAACATCGAGGAGCTGTGGCGGAACCTCGCCGCGGGCCGCTGCTCGGTCCGGCGCTTCACGGACGAGGAGCTGCTGCAGGCCGGGGTGAGCGCGGAGGACCTGGCCCAGGAGAACTACGTGAAGGCCGGGGTCGTGCTGGAGGACATGGAACTGTTCGACGCCGCTTTCTTCGGCTTCACGCCGCGCGAGGCCGAGATCATGGACCCGCAGCAGCGGTTCCTGATGGAGTGCGCCGTCGAGGCGCTCGATTCCGCGGGCTACGCCAGCGAAAAGCACGCGGGCAGGATCGGCGTGTTCGTGGGGAAGGGCACCAGCCGCTACCTGCTGGAGCACGTGCTCCAGCACCCCGAGATCGTCCGCAAGCTGGGCCTGATGTCGATCCTGAACGTGAACGAGAAGGATTACGCGGCGACGCTGGTGTCGTACAAGCTGAACCTGACCGGTCCGAGCCTGAACGTCAACACCGCCTGCTCGACCTCGCTGGTCGCGGTGCACGCCGCCTGCCAGAGCCTGCTCAACGAGGAGTGCGAGACCGCGCTGGCCGGCGGCGTCAGCTTCGTCAGCACGCTGAAGCGGTCGGGATACCTTTACCAGGAGGGGCACATCACGTCGCCCGACGGCCTCTGCCGGGCGTTCTCCGACGACGCCAACGGCTGCGTCTTCGGCAACGGCGTAGGCCTCGTGGTGCTGAAGCCGCTCGCCTTCGCGCTACGGGACCGGGACACGATCCACGCGGTCATCAAGGGCTCCGCGATCAACAATGACGGATCGCTGAAGGTCGGCTACAGCGCGCCGAGCCTCCATGGCCAGGCCGAGGTCATCGCCAGCGCGCAGGAGCGTGCCGGCGTGCGCCCGGACACCATCCAGTTCCTCGAGGCGCACGGGACCGGCACCCACATGGGAGATCCGATCGAGTTCGGCGCGCTCCGCAAGGTTTTCGGCGGGCCGCGGCCGGAGGGGTCGCGCTGCGCGCTCGGCTCGGTCAAGACGAATATCGGCCACCTGGACTCGGCCTCGGGAATGGCGGGATTGATCAAGGTGGTCGAGGCGCTGAAGCACGGGGTGATCCCGTCCACGCTGCACGCGGCCGTGCCGAACCGCAGGATCGACTTCGCGGACAGCCCCTTCTATCTGAACCCCGAACCGGTGGCATGGCTGGCGGGCGCGGAGCCGCGGCGGGCCGGCGTCAGCTCATTCGGGGTGGGCGGGACGAACGCCCATCTCGTGGTGGAGGAGGCGCCGGCCGCGACCGAGCGGCGGGCCGCGGCCGGTGCCCACCTGCTGCCGCTCTCGGCGAAGAGTCGCGGCAGCCTGAAGAAGATGATGCAGGAGCTGGCCGACGAGCTCGGCCGGCGCCCCGGGCTTTCCATCGAGGACGTCGCCTTCACGCTGCAGGTCGGACGCAACGCTCACCGCTACCGCACCTACCTGCTCAGCGACCGGCTCGCGGACGCGCGCGTCGAGCTCGAGGAGGGGGAGCACCTGCACGTTGCGGAACAGAACGCCGGGGCGAGCCCCGCGGTCGCCTTCCTTTTCCCCGGCCAGGGAACGCAGCTGAGCGACTTCACCCACGAACTGTACGAAACGCAGTCCGAGTTCAGGAACGCGCTCGACCGGTGCGCGGAGATCGTGCGCTCGTACACCGGGCAGGATCTCAGGGACTGGCTGTACCCCCGGCGGCGCGAGGGCTCGACCGCGGAGCTGGACATCGATCAGACGGCCGTCACGCAGCCGCTGCTCTTCGCGGTCGAATACGCGCTCGCGCGGTTCTGGGAGTCGCTGGGAGTCCACCCCGCAGCGATGCTGGGGCACAGCCTCGGAGAGTACGTGGCGGCCTGCCTCGCCGGAGTGTTCTCGCTCGAGGAGGTGCTCTCGCTCGTCGTCGTGCGGGGGCAGCTGTTGCAGGCCCTGGAGCCGGGCCGCATGCTGGCGGTGAGCTGCGGCGAGGCGCAGCTGCGGGAGCTGCTGGGGGAGTCCGCCGGCAGTCTGGCCGCCGTGAACGGTCCGATGCAGTGCGTGGTGTCGGGGACCGTCGCGGAGATCGAGGCGGTGCGCGGCCGGCTCGAGGCCGCCGACATTCCCAGCCGCCCGCTGCGCACGTCGCACGCCTTCCATTCCGCCATGGTGGAACCCGTCCTCGGGACCTACGAGCAGTGTGTCGCGGCGGTCGAGAGGACACCGCCGGCGATCCCGTTCATCTCCAACGTCAGCGGCACCTGGATCACGGCGGAGCAGGCCACCAGCCCCGCCTACTGGGCGCGGCACCTGCGCGAGACCGTGCGCTTCGGCGACGGGATGCGGGAGCTCCTGGACGCGGGGAGCTTCGTCCTGCTGGAGGTCGGCCCCGGACACACCTTGAGCAACCTGGCCAAGCGGGCCGGCGCGCCGCTGGACCGGGTCGTGCCGACGCTGGGCTACGACGGCAGCATGGGCGAGAGGCAGGCCGTCCTGGACGGCATCGGGCGGTTGTGGCTCCAGGGGCTCGAGATCGACTGGACGCGCCTCCACGAGGACCGGCAGCCGAGCCGGGTGCCCCTGCCCTCCTACGCCTTCGAAAGGAAGCGGTACTGGCTCGAGAGGCGGGAAGGGCTCGGCGGAATTCCGGCGCGCGTCGCCGACGCGGGGGAGAGAGAGGCGGAGGACGCGGACGAACGGGAGGCGCTCGCCACCTATCAAACGCGCCCCGAGCTGCGCACGGAGTACGTGGCGCCGGGCAATGAGATCGAGGCCCGGCTGATCGAGATCTGGCGCAGCTATCTCGGCATCGAGCGCATCGGCGTCCGCGACAACTTCTTCGAGCTGGGCGGCGACTCGCTGCTGGCGACCCGGGTCCACGCGCAGATCAGGCGCGAGCTCGACGTCGACCTGCCGATGGGCAGGATGTTCGAGTTCGCGACGGTCCGGCACCTCTACCTGTTCATCAGGACCGCCCGGGATGAAAACGCGATCGACACGCTCTCGGAGGAGGAGCTGGACGACCTCCTGGCGGTGATGGAGCCGTGAAGGGCTGAAGATTCAATCACGAAAGTTCTGGACCAAAAGGAGAGACTTCCGCATGCAGTCCCAAGAAGAGAGCCTGCGCAATCAGATCGCACTGGGGTGGATCATGGCGTTGCTCGTCCTCGCCTTCATGTTCGTGTTCATGATCATCGACAGCGCCGTGATGGACAACAACTTCATGTCCCTCCGCATGGACCCCGGTCAGAGCACCCACTGGCTCGTCTACCTGGTCGGCGTGTACGCGCTGATGCCGATCTATGTCCACCTGGTGCATGGGATGAGATCGCACGCGCTCCGCTGGGTGGCCGTCGTGCTGGCGGCCCTGGGATTCCTCTTCTTCCTCCTGCATCACCTGGCGCACTGGCAGGGCGGGCAGCGGCCCGACCTGAGCTCTCACACGCTCGATCTGGTATTCCACCTGATCTCGCTGTGGGTGATCGCCAACTCCGTCAGGTGGGCGAGGTTTCCGCGCCCATGAACCGCCGCCTCTCGGGAGCGACCCTGGCAGCCCTGGCGCTGCTCTGCTTTCCCTCGGTCGCCTACGCCCACGTGGGGCGCGAGGCCGGCGCGGGCTTCCTGGCGGGCCTCATGCACCCCGTCTTCGGTCTCGATCATTTTCTCGCCATGCTGAGCGTGGGGATCGTCAGCGCCCAGCTCGGCGGCAGAAGGATCTTCACGATCCCCGCGACGTTCGTCCTCTCGATGATCGCCGGCGCCGTCGTCGGCGTGCGCGGCTACGAGTGGCCCTTCAGCGAGACGGGGATCGCGATCTCCGTCGTCGTGCTGGGGGTCGCGATCGCCATTGTGAGGGAGAACGGCAACGGCTGGCCGGTGATGATCGTGGTGGCGCTCTTCGGAAGCCTGCACGGACATGCCCACGGCCTGGAGCTGCCGAAGGCCGCCGACCCGGTCTATTACGCCGCCGGTTTCGTCACCAGCACGACGGCCATTCACCTGTTGGGCGTGGGGATCGGGCACTTTTTCACCACCCGGAAGTCGCTCGCGGCCCTGCTGCATCACATGGGGTCGGCCATGGCGGGGATGGGATTGATGATCCTGCTGGATGCGATGGCGCCCAAATAGGGTCCCCACCGGCGACAACTTGAGAGAGCACCTTGAAATACGATCATATTGTCGTCGGTGGCGGCACGGCAGGCGTGGTGGTGGCGGCCCGGCTGAGCGAGGAGCCAGACCGCAGAGTCCTGCTGCTCGAGGCGGGGCCGGACTATCCGGACGTGATCCCCGATGAACTGCTGGACGTCAGCGCCCCGGTGACCCGCGGCCACAACTGGGACCTGGAAGCCCTCGCCGGCGAGGGCGATCCCGTCCCGCTCACCGAGCAGCAGGAGAGGATCGCCAAAGTCTTTCGCCTGGCCGCCGGCCGTCTGGCTCCGGGGGAGGGCGCGCCGCGCCTCCCCGCCGGGGTGGGCCCTGCGGCAGGCTTTCCCTACCCGCTGGGCAAAGTCATGGGCGGGGGCTCGGCGATCAACGGCGGCATGGCTCTGCACGCGAGGCCGGAAGACTACGCGGCCTGGGCGGCGGCGGGCAACGACGGGTGGAGCTGGGAGAGGGTCCGGCGAGCGGTCGACCGGTTCGAGGGGGCGGAGGGCGGAGGGCCGGCGCTGCCGCTGGAGACGCCGCGGCGGGGAGAGCTGACCCGCCTCCAGGCGGCGTTTCTGGAGAGCTGCCGCGAGTTGGGGTACCCCGCGACCGATCTCCGCCAGGGCACGGCGGATGGAGTGGGGGTGATCCCGAAGAGCCTCCTCGAGGGTCGGCGAGCCTCCACGGCGCGGCTTTATCTGGCGGCGGCGCGGAAGCGGCCGAACCTGACCGTTCAATCCCGCTGCCTGGTCGACAAGCTGGTCTTCGAGGACCGGAACGGCGCGCTGACGGCGAGCGGCGTGGAGGCGCTGATCGACGGCCGGCGATGCCATTTCCAGGGCGCGCAGATCGTTCTCTCGGCGGGGACCATCAACTCACCCGCCATCCTGCTGCGTTCGGGAGTCGGCGCGGCGGCGGAGATCGCGCGCCTGGGGGCCCGGCCGCTGCTGGATCTTCCCGGAGTGGGGAAAAACCTGATCGATCACCCGGCGGTGAGCCTCTGGGCCGTCCCCAGGCCCGGAGCCTGCGCCGCCGGCGAGCCGGTCCATCAGGTGATGCTGCAGCAGAGATCGACCGCTTCCGCGTCCCTGTGCGACCTGCAACTGTTCATGCTCAGCGCGCTGCCGACGGACAGGCTGCCGCCGCTCCGCGACGTCGTGGGAGCGGAACTCGCGCTCGGCATCTCGGTCGTCGTGGCGACCCCGCGCTCGCGGGGACGGATCGAGCTCCTCGATGCCGATCCGTCGCGGAGCCCGCGGATCTACCTCAACTGCGTGCGGGAGGAAGGCGACCTGCGCGGGATGATGGCAGGGGTGAGAGCGGCCTGGCGCATCCTGCGGGAAGAACGGCTCGGCTCCGCGATCGAAAGGATCGTGCTGTGGAGCCAGGCCGTCGTCGATTCGGACCCTCTGCTGGAGAAAATGATCCGTACGACGGTGCGGGGAGCCTGGCATCCGGTCGGCACCCTGCGCATGGGGCGGGAGGGAGACGCGATGGCCGTCGTGGACCAGCGCGGCCGGCTGCACGGCTGCCGCAACGTCACGGTGGCCGATGGATCGATCATGCCGATGATTCCGAGCGTACCGACGAATCTGACCTGCATGCTCATCGGCGAAAGAATCGCAGCCCATCTGCGCGGGCTGGAAATGGATAGAGGAGTCGATCATGAGTGAAAGTCTGCTGGAGAAGAAGGCCCGCCTGCGCAGCCTGCTGGAGAAGCCACGGGAGGAGGCGGGCCCGGTGCCCAGGGTCGAGCCGCGCCACCTGCGATCGGCCCTCGAGCCACTGTCGTTCGCGCAGCAGGGCCTTTGGTTCGTGTCGAAGCTGGAGGGGCCCAACCCCGCCTACAACATCCCGATCATCGTTCGCCTGACCGGTGAACTGGACGTCGACGCGCTGAGCCGGGCGATCTCCACGGTGGTCCGCCGTCACGACTCCCTGCGGACCGGTTTCGTGGAGCGCGGCGGCACGCCGAGCCAGATCCTCTCCGAGCTCACCGAGCCGCCTCTGGAGCCGCGGAGGGTGACTCCAGAGGAGGCGGAGGCGGTCTATCGCCACGAGTCGCAACACCCCTTCGACATCCTGGAAGACCGGCTCTTCCGGGCCAGTCTGTTCACCGAGTCGCGGGAGCGCTTCGTGCTGGTCGTCACCATGCACCACAGCGTCTCGGACGCCTGGTCCGCCGGCGTGTTCCTGCGCGAGGTGGTGGCGCTGTACGAGGCTTACGGCCGGGGGCGCGAGCTGGCGCTGGAGCCTCTCGCGATCACCTATGTCGACTACGTGCACTGGGAGCAGAAGTGGCTGGGGAGCGGCGTGCTGGAACGCCAGCTCGGTTACTGGCGGGATCGGCTGAAGGATCTTCCGCCGCTGCTCACGCTGCCCACCGACCGGCCTCGTCCCGCGGTGCAGAGCAGCCGTGGCGGGACCGTACACTTCACGCCACCGCGGGAGCTCCTGGAGCGGCTGAAGAGCCTGAGCAACGACCAGAAATGCTCGTTGTTCATGACCCTGGTGGCCGCACTCGGCGTCCTCCTGCGGCGCTACTCGTCGCAGGAGGACCTCGCGATCGGGACCGGCGTCGCCAACCGGCGACGCCCCGAGCTCGAGGGCGTGATCGGCTATTTCGTCAACACCCTCGTCATCCGTTCCCAGGGGACGGCGGAGCAGTCCTTCGCGTCGGTCTTGAAGGCGACCCGGCAGGTCGTCCTGGAGGCGCTGGCGAATCAGGACGCCCCCTACCACCGGGTCGTGGAGGAACTGCGGCCGGAGAGGAGCCTGGGGCACTCGCCGCTCTTCCAGGTCATGTTCACGTTGCAGAACGTCCCCTACGCGCGGCGCATCGAGCTGCCTGCCGTGACGATCAGGGCCGAGATCCCCGACAGCGGATCGGCGAAGTTCGACCTGTCCGTCGCGATCCAGGAGGAGGTGGACGGCCTGCAGGGGCAGATCGAGTACCGGTCGGACCTGTTCTCCGCCGAGACGATCGAGCGGATGGCGGAGCACTACGTGCTGTTGCTGCGCCAGGTCGTGGCATATCCGGAGGAGCGCCTCTCCGAGCTGGCCCTGCTTGACGACG